>OGII01000018.1_pt1 | contig 156017 bp, 129 predicted proteins | sample 1571701 | NCBI WGS metagenome assembly OGII01 (sample SAMEA2581950, study PRJEB24529) | metagenome | biome: Human gut stool | place: China | collected 2011
TGTTCTCAAAATGCTGAATCTGCTTATCAAACAATCGATGATCCGCAGTCAATCCTGGCAGAAAAACGAGCGTGATCGCATCCATGCTTAGAATGCTTGACCAATAATGAATTGTTCCACAAAAAGTTTGATGTGTATTTTCCCTCAATGAATTCATCCCTCCAAATAAGAATTTATCGCCGTATCAAAATGCCTTTCATATATCGTGTTTCATTATGGGTTTGATATACTTTCATCATTTCTTCTTCCGTACACCCAATTAGTATTTTAATTTCTGAATCTTTTTTCATCAAATCAACTGTACACATAATTGCAACAATCCTTTTCTCACCACTTCCGACCCAAACATCTATTCCAGAACCATCCATGGATGACGTACCTTTCAGATAGCCATAATCAACCTGATAAATAAAATCAGGATACTTTGGATGTAGAGTACCTTTAGGTCTATCTATTACAATTTCAGAATTATCTATTAAATTATCCAATGCTTTCCAAAAATCTTCGTCGTACTCGTTATAATACATATTCTCTGTACCTCTTTCCTCCCGCAAATCCTGAGAAATATATGAGATCTAATATACTTCTACAAGCATTCCTCTTGCCCAATCATACTGTCCTTTATCTTCAAACTCACGGTAAAAGACTTCAATCATCATAGTAAGGTATAAAATAATATCGTACCAGCGAAGACGGATTTTTTCCTTCTCCGTAAAGGATTCTTTGCCAAATCCGATAAGGAATGCATCATTTTTATTGTGATGACGGAAGCGGTCATCCATAAGGGCCTCCCCCCACATAGCTCTCTCCCAGTCGATAATTCCACTCACATCTCCATCCTTTATGAAAACGTTCCCTTCCCATAAATCCCAGTGAACCAGTGTTGCTTCTTTTATTTCAGAAAAGGCTTCCCTATTTCGCTCTAATTCCGCAAGCAAGGTATCTTCATCATATACAATATCAATTTTTCGAGCCTTCGCATCATGAATCAGATTCGTAAGCATTTTCTTAACAAAATCATATAGCTCGTCATATCTGCTCTCATCCCCCAGAAAGCCAAACTGCGGATTCGTAATTTGCGTAAGTTTCTTTTCAATACACCCTACTTCTGTGCTGATTTCATCTATCTGATCCTGTGTCATGGAGTCTTTCACAAAAATGTAATTGTCTCCTTTCAGTAACCATTTTCCCTTTCTTTCCTGAACACACCGTTTATCAGATCAAAAAATATTCTCCGATCCTTTTCCTGTCCAATAATCTTTAGTATAAAGAATCAGGACACTCCCAACAAGGAATGTCCCGTCTTAATCATTTACAATATTTTATCAGTATCCATTCATCCACACTACTTCACAACTCTCACACGGAATACCCCATCTATTGCCTGCAGTTTCTTAAGAATTTCTTCTGTTGCAGGGCTTTCGATGTCGAACATGGAGTAAGCAACCTCGCCTTTGGACTTGTTAATCATGTTGGCAATGTTGATTCCTGCATCTCCGAAGCATGCGGAGAATTTCGTAATCATGTTGGCAATATTCTTATGGAAAATGGCAACCCGGCCTGCGGTCTCGCAGACACCCATATCACAGTTCGGATAGTTCTAGGAATTCCGCTTACCTCTACTTCACTCAAGAACCACAGTTTCAAATGCAGTTTATGGGTTAAGCCCATAGTTTTCACATCTGACTTGCGATCCCGCCTACGCTCCCTTTACACCCAGTAATTCCGGACAACGCTCGCTCCCTACGTATTACCGCGGCTGCTGGCACGTAGTTAGCCGGAGCTTCCTCCTCAGGTACCGTCTTTTTTCGTCCCTGAAGACAGAGGTTTACAATCCTAAAACCTTCTTCCCTCACGCGGCATCGCTGCATCAGAGTTTCCTCCATTGTGCAATATTCCCCACTGCTGCCTCCCGTAGGAGTCTGGGCCGTGTCTCAGTCCCAATGTGGCCGGTCACCCTCTCAGGTCGGCTACTGATCGTCGCCTTGGTAAGCCGTTACCTTACCAACTAGCTAATCAGACGCGAGCTCATCTTTCAGCGATAAATCTTTGATAATCAAATCATGCGGTTCAATTATATTATGCGGTATTAACGATCGTTTCCAATCGGTATCCCCCTCTGAAAGGCAGATTGCTCACGTGTTACTCACCCGTCCGCCACTAGATCAGAAAAGCAAGCTTCTCTTCTCTCGTTCGACTTGCATGTGTTAAGCGTGCCGCCAGCGTTCGTCCTGAGCCAGGATCAAACTCTTAATTAAAGTTGTATATCAAAAGCATCTCTGCTCTTGTTATCCTGTTTCAGTTCACTTCACTGAACGTACATTTCTTTTACGTCTTTATGTTAGACCTTTAATTCTTTTTCTCAAAAGAATCTCTCAAGGGTTTCGTACTATTCGTCTTTGTTCAATTTTCAAGATGCTGTTTCGTTACACTCTTTTGTGTCGTGCAACTTTTACATTATATCACACTTTTTATCTTTTGTCAACCCCTTTTCTGAAGTTTTTTCAAAAAAAAGTTTTTTGACTTCCGATTTTTTCGTGCTTTCTAATGTGCTGTCTTAAATCAGCTTATCTATTATATCATATTAGCCAAGCTTTGTCAAGACTTTTCTTTGTGAACTTTTTATGAAGTTCTTTTTGTGCTACTCCTTAGGTCTCTTCTGTTCTCCCGAACCTTTTACCTTCGTTTCGCTTCTTTCTTTATCGCTCTCTCTCGAGGCGACTTGTTTATTTTATCACTTTTATGCCTTTTTGTCAACCCCTTTTTTCGCTTTCTGCTTTTTTTACACTTTATTTCCCTTTTCTTATCTCTTTTTGTCCATTTTGCTTTGCTCCTTTGTTCTTTTCATACAAAAAGTGACAACTGGGCGTCGCTCAGTTGTCACTTTGCTCAGAGTTTCCTCTATTTTGTGTTAATGATTTACTCGGTATGGCTCCGCCATTCCTCACTCCTCACTCCTCATTCCTCATTAATCTTACCGTTTCCGCCATTAATTCTGCCGCTTTTTGCTTTTTCTCCAACGTCACCGCAAAATACGGCTTATTTCCGTCAAAGAAACGTATCCTATTCTTATAAGCTCCATACAACGCTTGTATCTGCTCCACCTCTGCGGTTTTCACAAAGAACAGCACCTTATCTCCTCTTTGTGTTATTTCTTTTATGCCAAGCTTTGAAGCAGTATTTCTCGTAAGTGCAACGTTCACCAATCCCAGCACTGATTTCGGTGGGTCGCCGTATCTATCTATAAGCTCGTCGATAACGTCTCTGGAATCCTCCTCATTGCCTATGGAAGCTATCTTCCTATAACAATCTATCCTCTGTGACAGATTTTCTATATAATGGTCAGGTATAAATGCGTCTATGGATATATCCACCAAACAATCCTCAGGTGACGGTGGCAGAGCCTCTCCCTTTTGTTCGGCTATAGCCTCATTTAGAAGTCGCAGATACATATCATATCCCACCGCCTCCATATGTCCATGCTGTTTTCCGCTGAGTATCGAGCCTGCACCTCTTATTTCAAGGTCACGCAACGCTATCCTGAAGCCTGAGCCGAACTGTGTGAACTCTCTTATTGCATCAAGCCTTTTTGCCGCTACCTCAGTGAGTACCTTGCCACGTCTGAAAGTGAAGTACGCAAAAGCGCGGCGGTTTGATCTTCCCACACGTCCACGGAGCTGATAGAGCTGTGAAAGTCCTAATCTGTCAGCGTCCTCTATTATAAGTGTATTTACATTCGGCACGTCAACACCCGTTTCGATTATTGTGGTGCAGACAAGGATATCTATTTCTCTGTCGCAAAGCTGCCGCCATATTTCCGACAGTTCCTCCTCGGGCATTTGTCCGTGTGCGAACGCTATCCTTGCGTCAGGGAGCATTTCCTGAAGCTTATTTGCGGTCATCATGATAGTTTCCACCCTGTTGTGGATATAATACACCTGACCGCCACGTCGCAGCTCCTTGCTTATGGCCTGCGCTATAACGCCCATATTATGCTCTATAACATAGGTCTGAACAGGGTGTCTGTCCATAGGCGGTTCCTCTATGACCGACATATCTCTGATACCGCTCATTGCCATGTTAAGCGTTCTTGGTATCGGGGTAGCTGAAAGTGTCAGCACATCAACGCCCTTGAAAGTTTCCTTGAACTTTTCCTTATGGGCAACACCAAAACGCTGCTCCTCGTCTATGATAACAAGACCCAAGTCCTTGAATTTAACGTCTTTCTGCACAAGCCTGTGCGTGCCTATGATAAGGTCGATAGTGCCACGGTTAAGCTCTCTTATTATCTGCTGTTGCTCCTTTGGTTTTCTAAATCTCGACAAAAGCTCCACCTTAACTGGGAAATGCTCAAATCTTTTTATCGCCGTCTGATAATGCTGCCATGCAAGAACAGTTGTTGGCACAAGTATAGCCACCTGCTTGTTATCGAGCATACACTTGAACGCCGCACGGAGAGCCACCTCCGTTTTGCCGAACCCAACATCTCCGCAGAGAAGTCTGTCCATTGGGGACGGCTTTTCCATATCTGACTTTATCTCTTGTATAGATCTTAACTGGTCGTCGGTTTCCTGATAGTCGAAACGCTCCTCAAAATCCGCCTGCCAATCGTTGTCAGGGGAAAAAGCAAAGCCCTTTGCCATTTGTCTTTGAGCATAAAGCTTTGTAAGCTCCTCCGCCATATCCTTTACGGCAGACTTTACCTTGTTTCGTGTCTTAGTCCACTCCATAGAGTTGAGCTTATTAAGCTTCACTGCCCCGTCATCTCTCGGACCTATATATCTTGACACAAGGTCAAGCTGAGTAACAGGCACATAAAGCACGTCCGTGCCTGCATATTTTATGGTGATATAATCCTTTGTTACGCCGTTCGTTTCTATATTTTTTATTCCTGAAAATCTGCCTATGCCGTACATAGCATGAACAACAAGGTCGCCTGTCTGTATATCCGAAAGGCTTTTTATCTCTTCTCCTGCCTTGTGACGGGATTTACGCTTCTTTGCACTCATGGCTTTCATCTGAGTGATAGCCGCACAGCCTATGTCAGGATAATCAAATCCGCCTGACAGACAGCCCGTGCGCAGGTATACTTTACCCTTTATTATCTCGCTGTCCTCAGTGAGGATCTCCGCAGAGATGCCAGCATCATTAAGGTCTTTATTTATAATAGGAAGCGTCTTTTCCGAGCCTGCCAGCACAACAGTGCAATACCCCTGAGAGCAGAGATTTTTCAGCTCTTCTTCAAGGTTTATGATATTACCGCCCCAAGCCGCAGTCTGTCGGCAGTCGGTATTGATAAGCTTTTTGAACTTCACGCCGTTGTTAGAGCGCATAAAGCTGTCAAGAAACACAGACTTCATTTGTGTTATTTTAAGCTCCGCCTGCGGTATATCAAGATAAAAACCCTCCAGCTTTCTGAAAAGTATGCCGTCCTCATAAAGAAGCTTCATATCCTCTGAAAGCTGAGCAAGAGCCGCCTTGCCCTTTTCGATACAGTTAGTATACTCCGACACAAGGCAAACACCGCTCTCAAAGTAATCAAACACTGTTGTGAGTTTGTCATAGCACACAGTATAATACTTATCAAGATTTGTGAGCGTGATACCACTCTGAGCCGTTTCTAGATCCCTTGAAATATTCGTTCTTATCTTATCGGTACGGCTTCCACGGACAGACTTCGACAAGGCTTCAAGCTTTGCCACAAGGTCATCAGTGTCAGGGAAAATTATCTCCAAGGCAGGGAAAACCGTTATCTCGTCTATTGGGTCAGTACGTCTTTGACTTTCGGGGTCAAAATATGATATAGAGTCAACCTCAGCGCCCCAAAGTTCTATTCTCACAGGACGCGACTCCTGCACAGGGAAAATATCAGCGATAGAGCCTCTCACAGAAAACTGCGCCTGACCCTCCACCTGATCTGTTCTTGTATAACCGCCTGCAAGAAGCTTGCTTGTAAGCTCCTCAAGGCTCAGTTCGCCCCCTGTTTTTATCTCAAAGGAAAACTCTTTCAGCTTATCCTGCGGAATAGTTCCCTGCAAGCAAGCTTCCATACTTGCGGCGATTATCTTGCATTTGCCCTGAGTGATAAGAGAAAGAGCTTCCAGCCTTTTATGCTCATATTCTCTTGAAACGCCCTCCATGTATGCAAAGTTCAGGTCTTTTGCAGGAAAAACGCAGGCAAGCTGTTCCCCAGCCATTTCGTTTATATCCCCTGTCATTCTAATGGCAGACGCTTCATCGTCGCATATGACAAGGCAAGGGGAAAGCCTGCTTAGAGCCATTGCGGTCTGAGCCTTGTGTATATTTGAAACGCCCGTGACCGCACAAGGGGTAAACCCTTTGAGCAGGCAGTTTTTCACATCTTTATAAAAGCCAAGACGGCTCGCCATTTCGTAAAAAATATTCATCTTGCTGTTCTCCGAAAAAAAGTTTTAATAACAATATAACTGTAGGGGACGGCGCCCTCGACGTCCCGATATTTGTCTTTATCAATATGTCGGTCAAAAATTGTCCCTAATTGAACTTGTTCATAGCCTCGTTTATCTTGCCCTGCACCATAAGCTCCACAGCCTCGCAGGTGTTTTTATCCACATCAGAAAGCTTTTTCATTTCCTCGTCAGTGAATCTTGAAAGCACCCAGTCAGCCAAGTTGTAATCAGGGTGAGGCTTTTTGCCCACGCCTATTTTTACCCTTGGGAAATCCTGACCGCCGCACAGTGCGATAATGCTTTTTATGCCGTTATGACCGCCAGCCGAACCGTTTCTGCGTATCCTCATTTTGCCCACGTCAAGTGAAATATCATCATAGACCACGATAACATTTTCAAGCGGTATATCATAAAAGTCCATAGCGCCGCTGACAGCCTCACCGCTATTGTTCATGAAAGTTTCAGGCTTCATGACAAGACAGCTTTTTCCGCCTATAACGGCACGTCCCACAAGAGCCTTGAACTTATGCGTATTCACCGTAAATCCGTATTTCTTTTCCATAGCCGCCACCGCCAGAAAGCCTGCGTTATGGCGAGTATTCTCATAAGCCACGCCGGGATTGCCAAGCCCCACGATAATATACTCAGGCTTGCCCATAGCCGTTTCCCTCTCGGCAGACAATTTCTTTAATTTCTCAAATATATCCATTGTAAATTCTCCTATCTTTTATAATATGTAAGCCCCGACAGCTTATTCTATCCACGCACAATAACCCCGTCTTTACGCAAGACGGGGTATAAACAAAAGCCGACATTTTACTGTCGGCTTTATTATAGCATATTTTTTTCAAGATTGCAAGGGAGAATTGCTTATATCTTTATTTAGCTGTCTTTTCTTTATAAAAAGCCATATTGAACCTACAATTATTATAATTGGAATAATATAATAACAATAATGTGCAACGCCCCAAACATAATTTTCATTCTGCACAACGTGTCTTGCACTAAGATCCCAATTAAAAATAGCAACGGTTATCACCGTAAAAATCGTTGATATTATGATACCTATAGGCTTTTTTCGAATAGCTTTTATTACCGCTATCAAAGAAAATAAGCCTATAGCAGCAATTAGACCTGCATAAATCCAACCAGCATACTCATTTTTCCAAAAGTTTTCCCCGACAGCAACGTATATTCTTGCATAATCAACAAGACTTACATTTTTTACATCTGCACAAGTCAAGCTAAGACCTTTATATACTTCTGTATCAGCAAACCTATCGAGCCTTTCAGCATATTCGTCAGTAGCTGTAGTAAAAGGCAATACAAGCAACAAAATCATCATTATTGTGCCTATCAAAGTTATAACATATGGTATAAACAGTTTGTTTTTTTCTTTCATAATAAACCCTCAATTTTTCATTCTGAACTTTTTATGATATTGATTGTGATACTTCAAGTAATTTCTTTGATATTTTTGCAGACGCATCAATATAATACGCTGTTTCTGCATCGTTCATTTCTTCTGATTCAAGTTTACTGAACTTTTCCATTGTTTCAGAATATTTTTTCATATAATCCGTGTAATCATTAAGCATAGATATAGCGTCATTAGAATTATTGTATTTTTTCATAAATTCAGCATACTCATCAAAAAATTCAACATAACTATCAATGGCTTCCTTGAACTCAGGTCTTATTAAATCTGTTTTTTCAGACTTACCATCCTTTTCCTCATCAGACCCAATTTTCAAATCATTCTTATCATCTGTTGCCTTGCTTTCAATATCATCTTCTGATTTGGAAATTATACTGTTGTCAAAACTATCTGTAATATTTTCATCTGCAAAATACGAATTATTTGAACTCTCAGAATTATTCTTGTTATCATCTTTGTCTGTAATTAGAACTATCAAAGCCGCTAAGATAGCCAACCCAATAATGATAATTATAATGCCTCCACAGCCAATGTCTTTTTTCTCTTTTTTTCTCATGATTATTATACCTCCGCTCTTTTAAGACCATTCGGTTTTAATATGTATAGCATAGCACAAAAATATGGTAAAGTCAATAGTACCAATAGGTACTAAAATCACTTTCTACAATTTATACAAAAAACAAGGAGAATTTTTATGTATTTCCAAAGATTAAGAGATTTGCGCGAAGATATGGACATGAACCAAACGCAGATAGCCGAAATCCTTTTTACCAGTCAGACAGTGTATTCAAGATATGAGCGTGGTGCAAGAACTATCCCCGTAGAACACCTCCTTATCCTAGCAGACTTCTATGGCGTATCCACCGATTATATCCTCGGCAGGACAAACAACAAAAAGCTAAACAAATAAAAGACCCTGCCTTACAAAAGACAGGGTCTTGCTAATATTTAGGTATATTACTTCTCCTCAGACTTGCCGTGGATAGCCTCGAACTTTTCTGTTCTCGCCTTGAGCTTCTTCTCAGCGTAGCCCTCTTTGATAGTCTCTCTGCCACGCTCGATAGCAAGTGCGTTGTCAGGGATATCAGTTGTGATAGTAGAGCCTGCCGCTGTGTATGCGCCCTTGCCGACTCTTACAGGTGCAACAAGGTTTGTGTTGCAGCCGATGAAAGCGTTGTCCTCAATAACAGTTCTGAACTTCTTGTCGCCGTTGTAGTTTACTGTTACAACGCCGCAGCCGAAGTTTACATTTGAGCCGACGTCAGAATCGCCGATGTATGTAAGATGTGCCACCGCTGTGTATTCGCCGATAGTGGAGTTCTTTATCTCCACAAAGTCGCCTATCTTCGCACCCTTCTTGATGTGTGAATTAGGTCTGAGCTGAACATAAGGTCCTATCTTAACGTCGTCCTCGATAACAGACTCGTAAGCCTGAACATTGTTGAGGTTTACGCCGTTTCCTACAGTTGTGTTCTCTATTATGCAGTTGTTGCCGATGTTGCAGTTTTCACCGATAGTGGTGTTTCCTCTAAGTATAACTCCGCTGTGTATCTTTGTTCCGTGACCGATAGTAACATTGTTTCCGATAGAAACACCGTCTGTGCAGCAAAACTCGATACCCTCGTCAAGCCACTTTCCTATTATCTCATATCTTGCGATATCATTCAGTGCAAGCAGACCACGTCTGTCATTTGCACCAAGCGCAACATGAGGATTTGCCGAAATAAATGCGTCAGCCTTTTTGCCCTTTGCAATAAGCAGTTCGATGCAGTCTGTAAGATAATACTCGCCCTGAGCGTTCTCTGGCTTGATGTCGAAAAGAACTTCCAGCAGATCAGCCGTCTTGAACCAGTAACAGCCTGAGTTTATCTCAGTGATAGCAAGCTGCATAGGTGTGCAGTCCTTGTGCTCAACTATTCCTGAAATGCCATTCTCAGTGCGGATTATTCTGCCGTAGCCTGTAGGGTTCTCAACTCTTGATGTAACAACAGTTACGCCGCAGTCCTTTTCAGTATGAAGCTCCAGCGCACCCTTGATAGTTTCTGCGTCGATAAAAGGAGCGTCGCCGTAAAGTATAAGTGTGTTTCCCTCAGCGTGAGCTTTAAGGAAATCAGCCGCCTGCATAACAGCATGACCTGTGCCAAGTCGCTCTTCCTGCATAACAGTGCAGATTTTAGCCTTTGACTTTCTATCTGCAAGATAATCCTCTATCTGCTGACCCTCGTAGCCTTTTACAACGCAGATATCGTCAAGCTCTGCATTTTCGCAGGCTGTCAGCACCCACTCAAGCATAGGCTCACCGATAACATTGCACAAAGCTTTTGGCATATTGGTTTTCATTCTCTTGCCCTGTCCGCCGGCAAGAATAATAACATTGTTCTCCATAATACAAATTCCTTTCAGATACGTCCCCACAAAATAAGACTTGGCACTTTCGCACCATTTCCTTATTATTATAATACGGTTGGGATAAAAAGTCAACAGTTGGTTCATATTTTATCGCAATTTATTCTTTTGCTTGACAACATATTGCGACACTGCTATAATAAAATGTGTAGTTATCATGTTAATATATTGCAGTTTTTTTCTGCTTCAGATATGGGGGAAAAATATATGCAGAAACAATTCTATCCTATTATAGGAACTGAAAAAGCTCTGCCATTTTATATCATCGGCATAGGCGTGAGCTGCTGGCAGTTTCCTGTCAGCAGACCGGAGGGCTATGATTATCCTCAGCTTTTCGTCTGTCTTGAGGGCGAGGGTGAGGTAACGGTAGACGGCAAGACCGTAAAAATAATGCCTGACAGCATTTTCTATATACCACCGCACTGTCCCCACGAATATAGATCCATGACTCATTCATGGTATCTTGACTGGGTGTGCTTTGACGGCAAACAGGCTCTCGAGCTGCTGAAAGAATGGGATCTTAACAAATTTCATGTTTTCTTAAACTGTGGTGCAGATCGTATGCACAAGCTTTTTGACAGCGCATATTACACCATAAAAAGCGACAAGGCATACGGCAACTATTATGCCTCCGCACAGCTTTACGATATGCTTCTTGAATACCGCAAGCTTTCAGACGATAAGTTCCCATACAAGAGCCGTGTAAATTCCGAAGCCGTCGCAAAGGTCATGAAATACACCGAAGAAAATTATTCAAAGCCTATAAAGCTCGCAGATATGGCGGCTGTGGCAGGGGTGTCAGAACAGCACCTTTGCAGACTTTTCAAGAAAAATTTCAGCATAAGACCAATGGAATATTTAAACACAGTGCGCATAAGCCACGCAAAGGAGCTTCTTACCTACTCCTCAAAGACAGTTGCGGAGATAGCTTCGGAAACAGGCTTCAGCGACAGCTCGTATTTTTATGTTGTATTCAAAAAGCACGAGAACATCTCTCCGGCGGAATACAGAAAGATAAAGGCATAAGGTGGCAATAAATATGGAACAAAAATATATCTATTCCTTTTCTCAGATAGAGGATAAGGTCAAAGCTTTGCATGAAACCAACACTGAGGCTGCAGCAGCCGTTGCCCTTTCATGGCTGGGTCTGAGCCGTGATGAGCTTAAAACACTCAGGGTATCAGACTACAACAGCACAATGCGAATGCTCCACTCTGCAGGCAGAGTGGTGTACGTCCGTGAAGATCTTATAGCAGATATGCTTAAAGCTATATGCGAGGAGGCTCCTGAATACAGCATGGGCTTTTTCATCACAGACGTGAACTCTGCATACGAAGCCGCAGAAAAGCAGGAGCTTTCCCCTATCAGCGTGCTTAAAATGAGATACTTCTACGAAAAGCACAGTGCAAAGCTTTCAGGAGAACCTGAGGACAGAGTATTTCTCAAAGAGATACTGCGCTCAGTTGGCGAAAGCGAAGCTGATATGGAAAAGCAATTCGCTGAATACGAAAAGGACGCACCTGAAAAAATATAGGGCATTAAATAAATTAGATACTGTAAAATCACATCATAAAAACGGGCGAACGCTGTTCGCCCCTACGATTTGCGTAAATACGCTGTTTATATGTAGGGGCGACCTGAGGTCGCCCGTTGATTTTTTATACACCAACAAAAAAGAGCAAAACCGAAGTTCTGCTCTTTTGTAAACTATTCTGTTAGTCTATCAGATCGAAATTAGATAGAAGAATGGCTCTTTACATAGTCAACAACAGCGTCAACAGTTGTGTAAGCAAGACCTACGCAAGTGTCAGCACAGCCGTAGTAAATAGCAATTCTGCCTGTTTCAGCGTCGCAAAGTGTTGCGCATGGGAATGTTACGTTCTGAACATCGCCTACGCACTCATAGATCTCTCTTGGGTTGATGAGATACTCGCCGCATCTGTACTTAACCTTCCATGGCTGCTCCTTGTCAAGGATGCAAGCTGAGAAGCTGTATACAAAGCCGTTGCAAGACTCAAGAACACCGTGATAGAAGCAGAGCCAGCCCTCGTCTGTCTCTATTGGAATAGGACCTGCACCGATCTTCTTGGACTCCCAGCCCTTGAGAGGTCCCATAACGTGTCTGTGCTCGCCCCAGTACTTCATGTCAGGTGACTGTGAAATGTACATATCACCGAATGGTGTGTGACCTGAGTCAGAAGGTCTTGAGAACATTACATACTTGCCGTCGATCTTTCTTGGGAAGAGTACGCCGTTTCTGTTGAATGGGAGGAATGCGTTCTCGCACTGATAGAATGTCTTGAAATCATATGTATAGCCTACGCCGATAGTTGGCTTCCAGCCGTATGCGTTACACCATGTTACCCAATATCTGTCTTCGATGAAGCATACTCTTGGGTCATAGCCGTAGCCCCACTGATTTACTTCTTCTGTAGACTTTTCAGCCTGCTCGAACATGATCCTTGTAGGGTTGATGTTCCAGTGAATACCGTCCTCAGAGAAACCAGCATGGAGAGCCATGTTTCTTTCCTTATCGTCAACACGGAATACGCCTGCGAACTTGCCCTCGAAAGGAACTACCGCACTGTTGAAGATAGAGTTTGATGTAGGAAGAAGATTTCTAGGAATGATAGGGTTTCTGTTATCTCTCCAGATCACTTCATTGCAGTCAGCCGGCTTATCCTGCCAAGGCATATTTGGGATAGCCTGTCCGTTGATTACTTTAACGCTCATGTTAAAATCCACCTTTCATAATATAAAAAATGATTACTTTTTATTTTTCCCCCGAATACATATGCGAATATATCCTCCGCTTATTCAAGGCGATGTCATTCGGCTTGCCATTTTGGTAAAACGCCGTTGTTATTATTAAAGCATACTTTAAGAAAAATTTCAAGTCCCTATTTTTGCTGAAAACGTTTAGAATTTGAATGTAAACGTATTCTTCTTAAATTTAACATTTTATTAACACTTTGCTTGTTTCATATTTTTGCATTGCGATAAAAAACTGCGGTTTTCTGTATCTGCAAGCTCAGTTAGTTCTAACAAAACAAAAAAACGGATCATCGACAAGCGTTTTGAATGTAAATTATAAAAGTTGCCCATAATGGTCATATTAGCATAAGCATATTCGTGCAAGTTTCTGATTTTTTGCAAGAATGATAAAAAGCACTTGCAAAAACAGTGAAAAGGGTATACAATATAAGTAAGGATATCAGATACGTTCGGCAGAGTGCGGCGAAAGTCGGGATTTGCCGAATTGTTCTGTATAGTAGTGTACTATAATTTATAATTTACAAGTGGAGGACATTGATATGAAACTAACAGAAATGTCTGCAGAGGAACTGGCAGCATTCAAGGCGGAAGTCCAGAAAGAATATGACGATTTCAAGGCTCAGGGATTGTCGCTGAACATGGCAAGAGGAAAGCCGTCTGCTGAGCAGCTCGACCTGACAGAGGGTCTGCTCACAACAGTAAAGAGCAGCGAGGATTGTTTCGCTGAGGACGGCACAGATTGCAGAAACTACGGCGGTCTTGACGGTCTGCCTGAGGCTAAGGCGCTTTTCGCACCAATGCTTGGCGTAACGCCTGACGAACTTATCATTTGCGGAAACTCAAGCCTTAACATCATGTATGACACTATCGCAAAGTTCATGCTTTTTGGCACAGGCGACGGTGAAAAGCCTTGGAAGGACACAAAAGTCAAGTGGCTCTGCCCTGTTCCGGGATATGACAGACATTTTCTTATAACAGAAAAAATGGGCTTTGAGCTTGTAAACATTCCAATGGACAAAAACGGTCCTGACATGGATATGGTAGAAAAGCTCGTTGCTGAGGACGATACTATAAAGGGTATATGGTGTGTGCCAATGTACGCTAACCCTACAGGCACAACATACTCTGACGAGGTAGTAAAGCGTCTTGCAGCCATGACAACAAAGGCTAAGGATTTCAAGATATTCTGGGATAACGCATATTGTATCCACCACCTTTCTGATACACCTGACACACTTCTCAACATTCTTGACGAGTGTGAAAAGGCAGGCAACCCTGACAGAGTTTATATGCTCGCATCAACATCAAAGGTAACATTCCCTGGTGCAGGCGTTGCAATGATAGCGTCATCTGAAAAGAACATCAAGTATCTCAAATCTATGATGACAGTTCAGACTATCGGCTATGACAAGATAAATCAGCTCCGCCACGTTAAGTTCTTCGGCACATACGAGAATCTTATGGAGCATATGAAGAAGCACAGAGCTATAATCGAGCCTAAGTTCAAGATAGTTCTTGACACTCTCGAAAAGGAGATAGCACCTCTGGGAATCGGGAGCTGGGAAAAGCCAAACGGCGGTTACTTTATAAGCTTCAACGCTCTTAACGGCTGTGCAAAGAGAATTTGTCAGCTTTGCAAAGAGGCAGGCGTAGTCCTCACAGGTGCAGGTGCAACATACCCTTACGGAAAGGACCCTGACGATTCAAACATCAGAATTGCTCCTACATTCCCGCCTGAGAACGAGCTTAAAATTGCAGCCGACGTGTTTGCTACAGCAGTTAAGCTTGCAAGTGCAGAAAAGCTTCTTGCAGAATAATTAAACTAAGTCAAGATAACAATACTCTCTATATAAAAAGCGATGACCTTGCAAAAGGCTCATCGCTTTTTTGTTTGCCTATAAAGCAAAAGCGGTATCGACCTCCTAAAAGGTCATACCGCCTGCTATGGTAAGGAAATTAAAATGGGAATAAAGCTTATTCTTTTACAGCTCCTGAAACAAGTCCGCTGTAAATGTACTTTTGCAGTAAGAGGAATATAATAAGAGTCGGAATGATACAAATTACGATTCCCGCAAAAACTACCTCCCACTGTACAGAAGTGGCATTCATAAGATTGTAAAGCACAGTTGAGATAACAACGTGGTCATCATCAGGCATATAAAGCTTTGGAGTGTAGAAATCGTTGTAGATACCAACGAACTTGATGATAAGCACTGTTGCTATTGCAGGCTTTAGGTTAGGGAGAATTATGCTGAAATATACCCTTGGATAAGAAGCGCCGTCCATAATAGCACTTTCGTCCAGGGAATATGATATCTGCCCCAAAAACTGAATGAAAATATAGATAGAAATAATATCAGTACCGATATTCAAAATGATAGGTGCAAGCATAGATCTGTAAAGACCAAGCTTGTAAACTATCTGGAATACCGTTACCTGCATTGTGATATTAGGCAGAAGCGTTGCAATAAGGAACGCTGTCTTTACTGCTCTTGAAAAATAGGTGTTGAAGCGCTGAACCACATAAGCCGTCATCGTACCTGTTATTATCGAACCAACGCAGGATACAACAATGATTATAGCCGTGTTTTTGAATGCAAGAAGAATATTCTGCGTAAAAAACGCTGTCTTGAAGTTCTCCCACTGAGGCACTTCCGGAAGAGTGAACACCGTGGTGTTTGAAAGCTCTTTGTAAGTTTTCAGCGAGCCTATGAGCACAACAAGTATCGGTACTATTACTATAAGACAGCAGAGTATAAGAAAAGCATACTTGAAAATGTTCAGTACCCTTGAGCCGATATAAAGCGGCTTTGAATCTTTGTTTTCATTCTGTGCCATTATTTCACAGCCCCCTTTCTGCTCCTTTTGTTCTCCTTAGGGGTCTTGTCGTCCTCACGGAAGAAGTATTTTTGTATAAACGTTACGATTATCGTTATGATAAGCAGCACGATACCCATTGCCGAAGCAAGACCCACCTTTTTCAGCGAGAACGCTGTGTTGATAGTCTTGATAACGAATGTGGTAGTGCCCATCATGCCCTTTGTTGTGATATATGGTATCTCGAATACTGAGATAGCACCCTTTACAGCAAGGATAAGCTGCAATGAGATGATAGGCTTTATGCTTGGAAATACGATATATCTGAAGTTCTGCCATGGATTAGCACCGTCAAGGTCAGCCGCCTCGTAAAGGTCAGGGCTGATAGACTGGATAGCACCGATATACATGATGATATCAAAGCCTATGTATTTCCATATGGAAATGAACACCAAGCAGCAGTTTGCAAGAAACGGCTTGTCAACATCGAACCACAGTATCGGGTCAAGACCCAGTGTTGTAAGGATAGTGTTGAGCGTTCCGTCAGGGGTAAGACCCTTTTGACCTTTGAGGAAAAATCTTTGGAATATGATAGATACCGCAACGCCGTTCATAAGATAAGGGAAGAAAAGTATTCCCTTGAAAAGCCCCTTTGCTCTTATCTTTGAGCAGAGGATAGACGCCAGCAGCAAAGCCAGTGCCTGCTGAATGAATGAACCAACAAGATAATAAAGGCTGTTCTTGAAAGTTTCAAGATAGTCCTTGTCGGTGAATATCGTTACATAATTTGAAAAGCCTGCATATGTAGGGTTAGTGCCGTATGGATCTCTGTTCTGAAAACTGAATATGACCATATCCAGAGCAGGGATAAAGGTAAACGTTACAAGCAGGATTATCGGCAGTGCAAGAAACAGTATAGAAGTATAGAACTTTTTACCCGCATAAGTCTTTGACCACTGTGCAATGCCTTTTCTATTGCCGTTTTGCATTTGAGGTCCTCCTGAACACAATTATCAGGCACAGGAACAATGCCTGTACCTGATAAGGGATTTATCTTAAGTCTTAGCCGAGAACTTTATCTCTTGCAGCAGCCCACTTCTTGTTTACATCAGTGATGATCTCGTTGAAACCGTCGTCGCCCTTGCCTGCGAATGCTGCCTCAGCAAGCTTGATCTTGAAGTTGTCCTCGTCGCCCTGCCATACGCCAACGCCTGACTCCTTGTCGATCTCGTCGAACTTACCAACGAGGTCATCCGGACAAACAGCCTTCTCGAAGAATACAGCGTCCTTGAATCCTGACAGTGTGCTTGGGAGTTCCTTGTTCTGAACTGTTGAGATCATACCCTCCTGCTCAGAGAAACCTGAATCAGAAACGAACCACTCAACATATGCCTTTGCAAGATCCTGATTCTTGGAGTTTGCACTTACGCCGAGAGTATAGTCAGGGCCTTCCTCTGCGTATACCTTTCCGTCAGCCGCAGTGATAGGAACAGGCATATAACCGATATCGTCAGGGTTCTCAGCCTTTTCCATGAACTGTGAAACTGCCCATGAACCCATTACCATTGTAGCGATCTTGCCCTCACCGAACCATACCTTTGATGACTCCCACTCTGTGTTAGCGTGGTCTTCTTCAAGAAGGTCAGGCTTTGAGAACAGATCATACATCAGCTTGTATACTTCATAATAGCCGTTGCCCTCTACAAAGAGGTCGCTCTTGTTCTGAAGAAGATTATTCTCAGCGTCAGCACCGCCTGCTGCTGAAAGAACAAGGTTCTGCCACTGAGTGATAGTCCAGCTTGCGTCCTTGAAGTTTGTGTAGTAAGGGATAGCGTCTGTGTTATCCTTGATGAGCTGAAGATCTGCAAGGAACTCGTCAGGAGTCTTAGGAGTTTCTGTGATACCAGCCTGCTCCCATATCTTCTTGTTGTAAAGAACGCCTGTAGCTGTTCCGCCTACCGCAAGTCCGTAAACATTGCCGTCAGCCGTCATCTTCTTGTCTGACCAGCGATATGTGTCCTTGAACTCGTCATAAGTTCCGAGAGATACGAAATATGTAGGAAGTTCCTCAAGCTTAAGGCTTGAAGGGATACAAAGAACATCGCCGTAATCATCTGTACCCATTCTTGTTGCTACATCTGTATCGTAGTCCTTGTATGCAGTGTATTCAACTGTGCAGTTGTAAGCTTCCTCAAACTTGTCTGTGAGAGCGTCGAGCTTGCCGTCCTCTTTTCTGTCAGTTCTGTTCGTAAGAACTTCCAGTTTTGCACCCTTTGCGTCGAATGAGTCTTTGATATCAGCCTGTGATACTTCAGGTGTAACAGCCTTGCTGCTTGAATCTGCAGAGCTTCCGCAGCCTGTGAACGCACTCATTGTTCCCATTGACAAAACCAGTGCCATTGCACCGGCACATATCTTCTTTGCTTTCATACTTGATAACCTCCGAATTAGCTTAATTTTATTAAGTAAATTAATTTGTCTTTAGCGACAATATTAAGTATACAGCTTAAATAAAATTAAGTCAATATCTTTTTAGAAATTAATATCTTTTTAATCTCAATTTTGTAAACAAACATAAACTTAAAGGCCTGAATTTTAGCAATATGCACAAAAAAGTGGCGACAGCCTTAACAAAGACTGTCGCCAAGATCAGACAACCGACACAACCAAAGGGGTCATGCCGCAAACAATAGAAAATCATAGATTAGAAAGGTGCACTTAATAAGTACGGTTATATTATAACTTAAAATTACTCATTTGTCAATAGCAAAACAAAAAAAGATCAGCAACCGCCATGCTGATCCTTTTGTTATATTCGCTAATAAAACACCTATATCCTCTTTACAGAGTCCTTTATAACGAGGTCGCCCTCGATAGTTATTATCCTTGGCTTGCCGTCAGGTTCTTCCATTCTATCCATAAGTGTCATTACCGCAAGGTCTGCCATATAATCTGCATCAACGTTTATAGTCGTGATAGTCGGGTCTGAAACTTCGGAGATCAAATAGTTATCATATCCCACAATGGAAATATCCTCAGGCACGTTATATCCCATGCCACGGAGCTGTCTTATTGCACGGTAAGCCGCCTCGTCGCAGTTGCACACGAAAGCCGTTGGCATATCGTCCTCAGGGAAAGTCATAGTGATAAAATCACGCTTGTCACGATCGTCAATGCGCCACTTTTCGTTGACCTCATAGCCATGCTCTATCATAGCCTTTACATAGCCCATGTATCTGTCAAAAATACTCGTTGTGGCAAATTTATTTCCTATGTATCCTATCTTCTTGTGACCCATTTTTATAAGATATGAAGCAAGCTTGTAGCCTCCGCTGTAGCCATTTGTCACAACAGCGTCCAAGTCTAAGGACGGCACATAGTAATCAAGCAGTACAAGATCTTTCACATTGTCATTAAGAAGCTTTGCATAATTCTTTGAAAGCTGTCCCAGTGAAATAAGTGCTGAAACCTGCTTGTCCTCGATACAATGCGGGAGCATGAGCCTGTCCTCGTCCTCCTGATCCAGATTTTCCATTATGCAGTACATATTTTCTTTTTTGAGCCTTGTTACAAGAGCGTTATACAATGCCCAATAAAATGACCCGTTAGGATTGATGAATTTTGAAGGGATAAGCACACCGATAGTATTGCCTCTCCTGTTCTGAGTGCTTTTCACGCCCACATAACCCATTTCGTCAGCGACCTGCTTTATCTTCTCTCTGAGAGCATCGCTGACTCCACTTTTTCCTGCAAGGGCTTTTGACACAGTGACATTACTTGTGTCACAGGCTTTGGCTATATCTATAAGTGTAACTGCTTTCTTCAAAATTCTCACCGCTTTTTCTACTTAATGAACGCCTTAAAATAAACTCTGATAACATTCTCATTCAATTATATCATTTTATGACATAAAGTCAATAGAATATCGCAAAATCTCACATTTAAACAAAAACGCAGATCAAAATCAGTTGATAATGCTCTCGACAGGGGCGTTATCCCTCTCTCTTTGCAGTCTTTTCCGCTCAATGAGCTTTCTTATTATAGTGCAGATGAGCAGAGCCGCTGATATGACAGCAACACCTATTATAGGATAAAATCTCCACATATATTCCTTATCCATATTCTGCAAAGACTGATCTACAGCCGAATTGCTCAGCTTGTCCTGTATCCTTTTTATAAGATATCCGCCCGCTTTAAGAAACGATATCATGCCCCCAAGGCTAAGTATAAAGGAAACGATATATTTTTTGAAAAACGCAAACAATATTCCTGCAAACATGACAACAACGCCTGCCTCCATTGCCCACAGCACCCACTTTGGCGGAACGGGCTCTATATACTTGCCCATGATGCCCACGATAGTTACACCGCCGTAGAAAAATCCCGAATACGCAAACGGCACTATCATAAGAAGCTTCAAAATAAGATAATAAACAGGCTCACCGTTCGGTTTTGTGCGTTTCGCCTTTTTCATCATCTTTTTCGCCGAGCGGCTCTGCCTTTCTCTGGCTTCCTCACGCTCTCTCTGTTCTTCAAGCTCCGCTTCTTTCCCGAGCCTGTCCTGCTTTTCTTTCTGTGCTTTAAGCCTGTCTTTTTTTGACATAATGTACCTCTTTTATGTATTAAAATATTATTGTATCATAGTGTTCTCATCAGATATTCTATTATATCATAGTATGCCACGAAATTCAACACATACAAATGAAATTTTATTCCTTTGCACTGTTAAGAAGGCAGAATAAAATTGAAAAAGGCTTTCCAAGACAAATAATACTTATGCCGACGGCTGAATTAAATTTCTCAGCAGGTCAACAATAAAAGCGAAAAGAAAAACAGAAAGGAACGTGAAAAAATGTCGTCATTTTTCAAAAAAACAGCCTGCGTCACAGGGATAATACTGCTGGGGCTGTTTGGTCTTATAGGATTTTATTCCACAACGCTCCCCGATTTCTACCTTGTTTCAAAGGGCAGCGAGCTTAGCGTGAACTCCTTTTTCACCATATCCTCAAAGCCCTGCGAAAGCAAGGTGACAGTGGCGGTGTCAGGCGGTTCGTCAGGAGCGTCACGATACACAAAAAATATGCTCATGCTTTTTGGGACAGTGCCAGTCAAGGAGGTTGAATCAAAGACAATGGAAAGACCAATGCTTTATCCTTGCGGACAGCCATTCGGCATAAAGCTTCTCACAGAGGGCGTAATGGTAGTCGATCTGCAAAAGGTGGATTCTTCAAGCCCTGCCAAAGATTGCGGTATCAGAGAGGGTGATATTATAGTATCTATCGACGGAGAAAAAGTCAAAAGCAACGCAGACGTTGCAAAGATAATAAGAAGCTCAAACGGTGAAGCCTGCTCAGTGCGCATAAAGCGTGGAAGCAACGACCTGACCTTCAAGCTATGCCCACGCCTTGAGAGCGGAAGCTACAAAGCAGGAATGTGGGTGCGTGACTCCTCCGCAGGCATAGGCACTCTCACATTCTATGACCCTGAAAACGGAACTTTCGGAGGCCTTGGTCACCCCGTATGCGACGCAGACACAAAAGAACCCCTCCCCCTCTCCGCAGGCACAGTTGGCGAAATAAACCTCACAGGCTTCAACAAGTCACGCTCAGGCTGTCCGGGACAGCTTTTAGGCGAGTTTGCAAACTCCGCCTCCACAGGTGATATCCTGAAAAACTGCGAAAGCGGCGTGTTCGGCACACTGAATGCAAATCCTTGCCCAAATGCAAAAGAGTTTCCTCTCGGCTTCCGTCAGGAGATACACCCCGGCAAAGCCAAAATACTCTCCTCTATTGACAATGACGGGCCAAAAGAATATGAGATATCCATTGAGCAGATAAATCTCTCAGATTCTGCCGAGCATGACCTTGTTATCAAAATAACTGACAAGACGCTTCTTGAAAAAACAGGGGGCATTTTGCAGGGCATGAGCGGCTCGCCTATCATTCAGGACGGAAGACTCGTGGGCGCAGTGACCCATGTTTTTATCGAGGACACCGCCAAAGGCTACGGTATCTTCGCTGACGAAATGTATTCAAAGACCTCAGAGCTTGCCGAAAGCACCGTAGAAAACGCAGGTTAGCGACCTTTGCCGATCGCTGTCGATTTATGAAAAGGCTTTGCATAGAGAAAAATATCATCTGCAGTCGAACAATGCTTAATTATCTTGTTTTGGCATATTCACGCACTGATATTTGTACACTTTGCATTAATAAGTCGATAATTTGTTGACGATTTTTCTAAAAAACTATTGCATTTAACAAATAAATGTGTTATCATTTATCTTGTGAAAGGGAGTTAAAACAAACGCTCTCAAACAAAAATGACAGATTATACGACGGAGGAAATGACAATGACAAACAAGATCAAAATTCTTATTGGCGACGATTCGGCACAGTACGGGGTAGCGTGTGCTTCCTCACTGAGAGCAATGGGCTTTTTCGTGATAACACGTCCCAAGGACGGACTTACTATCTATGACGCTATCAAAAACGAACAGCCGGACGTTGTTATCGCAGACGCAGTGATGCCGAGCCTTGACGCAATCGAGCTTATCAGAAAGATACAGAACTCGTCCTATCAGAAACCGCTTTTTATAATCACAAGCGCCTATGAGAACTCATTTATAGAAACACAGGTCATGAACGCAGGAGCATCATATTTCATGCTCAAACCATTCGACATAAAGATACTTGGCGAGAGGATAAAGTCCATGCTGGATATCGACACCGATATATCCTCCGACTCAAGCTATACGAAAAACAAGCAAAGCATAAACCTTGAGATAATCGTCACAGACATAATCCATCAGATAGGCGTCCCTGCCCACATCAAGGGCTATCACTATCTCAGGGAAGCTATCATACAGTCCGTGAACGATAAGGAAATGCTTGAAAGCGTTACAAAGCTATTATATCCTGCAGTGGCAAAAAAATTCGCAACTACGCCCTCCAGAGTGGAAAGAGCCATACGCCATGCCATTGAGATAGCATGGGACAGAGGAGATATCGACACCCTCAACAGCTTCTTCGGCTACACAATAAACACAGGCAAGGGCAAGCCCACAAACAGCGAATTTATCGCACTTATCGCAGACAAAATAAGCCTTAAATTCAAGACCACCATGGCGGTCTAGGGGTCATAAGTCATATATGCAAAAAGAGCAGAACGCATTTTCACGTTCTGCTCTTTTGTTACTTGTTGATAAATGTAAAGGCGAACAGTGTTCGTCCGTCTTTGTTCGCCTGCTAAATTTGCAATAAGACAAACTTTTTCGCTTTTGGTGTGACGTTGCATTTCCGAACACAGGCGACCTCAGGTCGCCCCTACACACAAAATACAAAAAAGAGGGCGAAAATGATCCGCCCTCTGCATTTTCATATTATCACAGCTTTATCTCTTCGCTGTTCTTTTCGTCCTTGCTGTTGTCATGCTCTATCCTGTCACGGTGAGTTTCAAGAGGAGCTGAATCCTTTACGCCCTCAGTGGCTTCCGGTATAAAGCAGGTCTTTACCGTCATAAAGAATATTCTAAGATCAAGCATAAGCGACTGATGCTCTATGTACATAAGGTCAAGCTTCAACTTGTCATAAGGCGTAGTGTTATACTTTCCCATTACCTGCGCATAGCCCGTAAGTCCAGCCTTGACTTTCAGCCTGTATTTGAACTCAGGCATTGTTTTTTCATACTTCTGCGCGATCTCAGGTCGCTCAGGTCTAGGCCCTACAAACGACATATCGCCCTTTAGTATGTTTATAAGCTGCGGAAGCTCGTCTATCCTTACTTTTCTTATAAACTTTCCTGTAGGAGTGATACGGCTGTCATTTTTCTTTGCAAGGGTAGCACCGCTTTTCTTTTCAGCGTCAACTATCATGCTTCTGAACTTGTATACCTTGAACACCCTGCCCCCTGTTGTGAGCCTTTTCTGAGAATAAAGCACTGGGCCGCCATCATAAGCCTTTATTGCAATAGCCGTCACTAGCATGAACGGCGAAGCGATAACAAGCGCTGCTGCTGACAACAAAATATCGAGCGTTCTCTTTACCGCACGCTGTTCCCAGCGCAAGCCGTCATTTCTCGCCAGCAAAAGGGGCGTATCGAAAAGGTGGAAATCCTCCGCACCCCTTATGATAATATCTGACAGTTTAGGGTTTATATAAGTCCTGATAGAATTTTCAAAAGTAAATTTCAAAAGCTTGTTTCTCAGGTCATTTGGGATATCTGATATTATAACAGCCTCGTGTTTTAATATCTCACGCTCGATATCCTCAAGGCTCTCCTCACAGCTTATAGAAGCGCATATCCTGTATTTGTCATTTCTCACGCTCATTTTTGAAACAAGATACTTAGCGTTCTTGTTTCCATAAACGATTATCATTCGCCGTGGAGGGTATACCGCCTGATATATCCAAGTGAAAACATAGCTCCACGCAAAGGCTATGGCCACCTGAATTACCGTCATAACAAGTATGGGCGCTATGTTGAGCCTGCCTCGTCCAATAAGAGAAACGAGTATAAATTCTATAAAATTCGCACCCAGCACACCCAGCACCTGCGAGCCAAAAAGCCCCGTGAACTTATCATATCCAAGACGGAAGCCGTTAAAGGTCTTTGCCATGGACATATAAAGCACCGCATAGATAGCCACCATAAGAATGTTACCATTATGCCAGAACGGGTCACGCATCGCCTTGTTGTAAAAGTTGTTCCAAACCGTGTCGAAGCACTTCATAAAGGCACAGATTATAACAAGTGCGCTGAGATAGTTAAGTATCTTTTTGAACTGATCTCTGTTATTCAACAAAAAACCGCCTTTCTCTGCTGTTTTTGTTATCTGCTCAATGAGTAAAGTATAGCATACTTTTCGCCAATAATCAAGCATTACACACAATTTTCACCGACTGCCACCTTTTTTAGCCTGATTTTTCAAGATAATACCTGCATCTTCATTCGATATAGTTTTAAACTATGACAGACCATAGAATAAAAATTATTGATTTACTAGGAATTTTGTGTTATAATATACTTTACAGAAAAATAAAAAATAAATTTTTATATAGATAACAGAAAAGAGGAAAATAAATGAAGACCTGCGAGCTTTTCAAGAAAAAGACAACATTATCCTTTGAGGTATTCCCACCAAAGAGTTCAACACCTGTCGAGAGCATATACAGCACCATATCACAGCTCCAGCCACTTAACCCTGATTTTATCAGCGTAACATACGGAGCAGGCGGAAGCACGAACAATGCGACTATCGACATATGCTCGGCTATAAAAAATCACCACAAGATAGAGTCGGTGGCACATCTGCCATGCCTTTATCAGACAAAGGAGCGAGTATTAGAGCAGCTTGAAGAGATGAAATCTGCGAATATTGAGAACATACTTGCTTTGAGAGGTGACAGAAACCCTGATTTTGAGCCGGCAGGTGATTTTCACTACGCTTCCGACCTTGTATCTTTCATAAAAGAACACAGCGACATGAACGTAATAGGCGCATGCTATCCTGAATGTCACCCGGAGTGCGACAGCATAGTAGATGATATAAAGCACCTGAAGGATAAAGTAGATGCAGGCTGTTCACAGCTTATCACCCAGCTTTTCTTTGACAACAGCACATTTTACGATTTCAGAGAAAAAACAGCCATAGCAGGGATAAACGTGCCGATCGAAGCAGGAATAATGCCTGTGACCAACAAAAAGCAGATACTTAGAATGACAACTCTTTGTCATGCGACCCTGCCGAAGAAGTTTCTGAAGATAATGGACAAATACGAGAACGACCCAATAGCAATGAGAGATGCAGGCATAGCCTATGCGGTATCGCAGATAGTAGATCTCATCGCCAATGATGTAGACGGCATACACCTTTACACCATGAACAATCCATATATAGCAGAGAAGATATGTGAAGCGGTGAAGTCGCTTTTCTGATTTACACAAAAAAGCAGGCGGAGAATTGATCTCCGCCTGCTTTTTTGTTTTCCGCACAGACCAACTGTAGGGGCGAACAGTGTTCGCCCGTTTCATTTTTTCATGATCCTACTGATTATTACATTGTATAAACACTGCACCCAAATGTAGGGGACGGCGCCCCGACGTCCCGACATCGAAGCGTTAAGGTTTGATTTATCATAAAGCCGTGTAGGCAAACAAAAGCGGGTCAGAGCTTTACACTCCGACACCGCTTTATTATAGCTCCTTATTCATATCTCAAAGCGTCGATAGGATTGAGCTTCGCCGCCTTTATGGACGGAATAAGTCCAAATACTATTCCAACTACCATTGAAAATACCACCGACACTACTATTGACGCCGAGGATATCGCCACAGGCACTTCCGCTACCTTCGCTATTACCTGTGAAAGCCCTATACCCGTCAGCACACCGATTATTCCGCCTATGCTCGTAAGCACTGCCGCTTCTGTCAAAAACTGTGCAAGAATTCTCTTTTTCCTTGCTCCCAGTGCTTTTTTAAGTCCTATCTCTCTCGTTCTCTCTGTTACCGACACGAGCATAATGTTCATTACGCCTATACCGCCTACCAGCAGTGAGATGCTAGCTATCCATATAAGCATCTTATTGGTCGATGAACTCAGATCCTGCAATGACTTCGCCTGCTCCAGCAGGCTATCGCTCTTGTATTCCACAGAAGCGCTGGTTTCCTCACTTCCGCCCTTTACAGCCGAAACGTTTTCGTTAAGGATATCCGCCGACTTTTTGCCCGCATTCGTCATCGAGTCCGTGTCCACAGCCTTTACGATACAGTTTTCTGGTTCGTCATAGCGGAAAACTATCCCCCAATCGTTTGTGGGGATAAAGATAAGTCCGCTTGATGTCTGATTGTATGTGTAGTAGTCCTCCACGGAGTTTATAACAGGTTCAAAGCTTGAATTTTTCACAGCCACGCCTATTACAGTGAACGGCTCGCCACTTATGTCTATTACCTTTCCCACAGGGCTTTCACCCTGAAAAAGACCCTCTGCAAGCGTCTTGTCTACCACTGCCACCTTGTCAAATTTAGTAAAGTTTCTCTCCGCAAAGCCCTTTCCCTCAACTATCTCGTATCCAACAGTGTCAAAATAATCCTTGTCTACTCCGTATATAGTTGACGAATCCATTTTGTTGTTAAGATAAAACAGATTGTCAGGATTGTTTCTTGTGCGGTAAAAAGTGCTTGACTCCACCTCTTTAAGCTCGTTGATACGTTTTTTAGTGTCCGATGTGAACATTGCCACATTAGACGGCGGCGCTTCATAAGAAAAGTCGCAAACAGTGTCGCCATTTGAAAGCTGGATCTTCACAGTGTTGTTTCCTGCGCCGATAAGATTGTTCTTTATCTGCTCATTTGTACCCTTGATAGTGGAAACTATAGCAATGATAGCCGCAATACCGATAATGATACCAAGCATAGTAAGAAACGAGCGTATCTTATGTGAAAGTATTCCCTTAAATGAAAGTCTGATATTTTCTATCATATTATCCGCCCCCTTTTAATACTCAGGATAAAGGACTTTGTCGGTCTCCTTTGTCCTTACGCCCTCTTTGACGTCCTTGCCGTATGGGAAGCATATCTTGTCTTTCATAGAAAGTCCGCCCTTGACCTCGATATTAGTGCCATACATTATCTTGCCTGTTTTTATGTAGCTTTTCACAAGTCTGCCGTCCTTGTCGGCTTTCATTATATAGTAGTTTCCGTTTTCCTGCCTTACATAATGTATAGGCAGATAAACGCTGTCACTGGTCGTGGTGTCATTCACAAATGAAACGCCTACCCAGTCGCCCACGTTGAAATCCGTGCTGTCGCTGAGCTTAGCTTCTACAGTGTAGGTGGAGCTGTTAGGATTGTCACCCCAGTTGTTTGCCGAGTATGACGTAGGCTCGCTGCTTATCTTTGTTATCTCAGCGTCAATGCTCATTCCCGTGTTGTATGAGTTCACCATAACAGTGTTTCCCACAGCCGCTCTGTCAAGATTAAGCTCGCCCACACTAAAAGTAACGGAAACTCCGCCCTCGCCCTCGATTATAGCGAAAGCGTCATCATCAGAGCTGTCACCACTGTAGTCCATGCTGCTGTCCATAATGTCCACATCGTCCTTGCCGTCAACATCGTCCGAATTATCGTCCTCTGCGGCAGCGTCGCCTACAGTGCCTATCTTTTTAACAACTCCGTCGATAGTAGCCACTACCTTGCCGTCTGTCTTTTTCTTCAAAGCGTCATTGTAGTCAAGCTTTGCAGACTTAAGGTTAAGCTTTAAGCTCTTTATCTCGTCCTCTTTTTCTGATATCATTTTCTTTATCTCTGCACGGCTGTACACATAGTCCTCAGAGCCTGAATTTGTATCGCCCGTCTGTGACGGGTCAGCAGGAGTGACATCTATGCCGGCGTCATTATCATCAAGATCACCGTCATCAGGTATATCCACATCACCGCCATTGTCGGTATCATCAGTATCATCGCTGTCGTCAGCACTGTCATCACTGCGGTCTGAGCCTGCAGGCACAACGATAGAGAACTTGCCGAACTGCTCCACAGAAGTGTCAAGTGAAAGCATACCGCTTTCCTTGTCCTCAGTTATCCCCTGTGAAACTGTCCAGTCTGCAAGAGCCTTTTTGCCCATTGTTTCACGGTTGACTATCCACTTGTATATAAAGTTTGAGTTATCATCATAAACGCAAAGCTCCGCATACGCCCCCGTTGTCTTTATCCTTTCAAGAAACGCTCTGGATACCTTGGTGTTAATGTTGCAGTTTATAATATAAGGATCGTCCTTTGTGCCTGCATTTTTCGTCTGGAAAACAGCCTTTACAACGTCCACAGTTTCCACAGGCTCAGGAGTTGGCTCAGGATCTGGAGTTGGCTCTGGTTCCGGTTCCGGCTCTGGGTCTGGCTCAGGCTCTGGATCGTCAGGCTCTTGCGGTGCGTCCTCAGAAGGCTTTAAAAGCTTGTATTTAGCAAGCTCCTTTTCAGCCATTTTGATGTTCTGCTCGCAGACCTTTACCTGATTTTCTTTCTGTGAAAGCTCCAGCTCCACCACCGTCATGTCATATTCAAGTATAGTGTCGCCCTTTTTCACAGTGTCGCCCTTTTTCACAAACACCTTTTTAACAAGCTTCTCGTTGTCAAGAGTAACTCTCTGAGTATTGGCAGAAACTATCTGCCCGTCCATGTTTGCCGAGTTGTCCCACTCGTACATATCCGCAGTTTCCGCCATAAGGTCAACAGGAACTACCGCCACAACAGTTTTCTTGTCCTGATTTTTCTTATATTTCATTGCTCCCGCATATCCGCCTCCGCCGAGGATAGCTATGCACAGGAGCGTTATTATTACCTTTTTCATTCCTGCTCACCCGCCTTTTCTCCATGAAGCTCGCCGTCACGGATATACATTATCCTCTTTGCACATCTTGCAATGTCAGGCTCGTGTGTTATCATAACGATAGTAACACCGTCATCATTAAGCTCCTTGAAAAGCTCCATTACCTGATCGCCCGACTTTGTGTCAAGAGCGCCTGTGGGTTCGTCTGCAAGAAGAAGCTTTGGATTGTTGACTATCGCCCTTGCAATAGCCACCCTCTGCTTCTGACCGCCTGAAAGCTGAGTAGGCTTGAACATCATTCTCTGTGCAAGCCCCACCTTTTCAAGAGCCGCCTTTGCTCTCTGACGTCTTTCTCTTTTGCCCACCCCCGCATAAAGCAGCGGAAGCTCCACATTTTCAAGAGCCGATTGTCTTGGAAGCAGATTAAAGTTCTGAAATACAAAACCTATCTTCTTGTTTCTTATCTCCGAAAGCTTCCTATCCTTTGCCTGCATAATGTCACAGCCGTCAAAAACAAAGCTTCCCTTTGTCTGCTTGTCAAGACAGCCTATAATGTTCATGAGCGTAGACTTTCCCGAACCTGACGGACCCATTATTGCCACATATTCCCCCTCTGAGACATCAAGGGAAATATCCTTAAGCACAGGCACAGCTTCCTTGCCCTGCAAATAATCCTTGTAGATATTTTTCAGTTCAAATACCATTGCAAGCCCTCCTTATTCAGCGAAAGCTGCGTCAGCATCAGCAGCGTCGGCATTCTCACCGTCTGCATTTTCTGCATTTCCCTCTTCACCGTAAAGCTTGTTGAAGTATTCTTCTATCTCCTCGTCCGTCATGCTTGCGAACATATCCTCGTCTATAGCCATGCCGTCCTCATCACTTCCGTCATAAGCGATGTCCTCGTCACCGCCCTCGTTATCAGCGTCACTGTCCGTGTTGTCGTTCGGGTCAAGGTCATTAGGCGGAACAGACACATCAGCCTCATTTGTGGTAGCCGTCATGCCCTCCTCGATAGATTTGTCAGGGTATGCGATATAATCGCCCTTTTCAAGACCTGACTTTATCTCGCAGTCACCGTTCTCCTCGTCCTTCTGACCTATCTCAACATATCTCTTTTCTATCTTTCCGTCTTCGTTCTTAGCCCAAACGTAGTTCTTCTTGCCGTCCTTGCAGATAAAGTCGGAATAGAGCCATATGCCCGTCTTGTTTATAGAAGTGTCCTGACCGTTGTCTATCTCAATAAGAACGTGCTGACCGAGCATAAGTCCGTCAAGGCTCTCAGGCTTAACATAGAAAGCGTAGTTTGAAGACTGGCTCATCTCATCGCTTGAACCGTAGCTGTACATATCTTCACCAGAATTTTTCTGCGGACTTGTGTCAACAGAAGTTATCTCGCCCTTCCAAGTGGAATCATCAAGCCTTGACTTTACGATAACAGAAGCTCCCTGCATGATATCTTTGCTGTTCTGCTCGTTGAATCTGCCCTTTATTCTATAGTCGCCCTCTTCTGTTATCTGCATTATAACGTCGCCGCCGTCCTCCTGAAGCTTGTCCACCGTCTTGACGTTCTTTACAGTTCCGTCGATAGAAGCGGTGACGTATGCGTTCTTTGTGGAAGCCTCCAGCTTTTTGATCTCAACGTTTTTAGCCTTTATATCATATTCGTTCTTGGCATTGTCGCTTTGCAAAGAAAGGATCTGGGTCGTGTATGACACAGCAGCGTCCTGATCGGCGTTTTTCTTTTCCTTTTCAAGCTCAGCTATCTGATTCTTGTTTGAAGCTATCTCGTTCTGAAGCCTCTCCACCTCGAGCTTAGCCTGCTCAAGCTGAAGGTTTATAGCCTCAACGTCATATGTAAGAAGCTTGTCACCCTTTTTAACAGAGTCACCGTTCTTAACAAGTATCTCGTCCACCGTCTTTGAGCTGTCATACTTTACGTCCACAGACTCCTGTGCCTCAACAACGCCCAAGAACGAGCGATTAGAAAGCTTGAAGTCCGACGCAGTGTTAAGTGACGATACCTTCTGCACATATACCTTCTGTGAGCTTTTTGAGCCTCCCTTGCCGGTCTTTTTCCATACGAGAAAACCTCCCACACACACTGCGCAAACGATAACAAGCACTATTATAACAGTGCATATCCTTTTTTTCGTGGTCATTGCAATACCTCCGTTTGTGATTTTTCCAAAACAGCATAAAAAGATCCGCCTGACAGCAGCCGGACGGATAAAACAGCCCCACCTTCCCCATAAGGGTATAGCATGAGCGTATTATTCTTTGTTATCTTGCTGTCCTGTTGTCTTTTGTTCTTATCTGTTTTTATGTATACATTATACCATAAAAAGAGTATAAGTCAATAAATAAAGCCGTTGTTTTAAGAAACTCATAAGAATTCCCCTTATCTATAAAGACGTGCAATATCAAATAAAGTTGCAAACAAAAAAAATTTCCGCACACTATTTGCCACTACATACAAACAGCATATTTACATTGCTTGTAGGGGACGGCGCCCTCGACGTCCCGCTTGTTTGACATTCTTGGCGAAACAGTGTTCGTCCGTTTCTGCTGTTTATTACATCTACCACCAACAACAAAAAAAGGGCAGCCCAAGCCGCCCTAATATGTATTATTTTTTCTTAGCCATAAGCCCTATCATTATAAGCACTACCACCGCACCGCCGCCGATACAGCCGAAAAGCACCCAATCGGTCTCCGTGTTCTGGGTGGAGTTTTTCTGCGCCTTGATGACCCCCTGCTCCGCCATAGCCTCCGCCGCAGAGCTTTCCGTTACAATGGAGCTGTCCTCCACCTGAGGGCTGTCCGCATACACCGCCCACGGTATTATCATCATAAGCGACATCACAGCCGCCCCAAGCCCCGACAAAAGCTTTCTCGTCCTCATATAAAAAGACCTCCTCCGATACGCCATTTATCAACAGCAAAGCTTTATCACAGAGCTGCTTAAAGTTTTCCTCATTCAATTATACACATTTTCCAATAAAATTACAAGCAGAATTTTGTACAAATCATACATTAGTTTACACAACAATATACACAACACCTCACGAATTACAAATAAATCGCTGTAAATTTTGATTTATCAGTTTATTAATTGTGTATTGTCACAAAAATATATAGCAAAATTCATCAAAAAAAGCATTGAAATCCTTGCCCATATGTGATATAATAACGAATAGCAACATACTGTTCACACTTTACTTGTAAGGAGGTCTTTATTTTGGAAGAACGTATGCAAATTATACAGGCAGCAGGCAACAGCAAGATACAGATAGGCGTTATACCGGGTCACTATGCAACTAACCACTCGCATATCAATTATTATGTAGATATAACATCTCTTAAAACTGGTTATAAAATGGCAAAGGAAGCCGCAAAGGCATTGGCAGCCACCTATGTTTCAACACATATCGACACTATCATATGCCTTGAAGGCACAGAGATCATCGGTGCCTTTCTCGCTGAAAGCCTTGGCGAAAGCGGCATAAACAGCGGCGCAGACGTAAATGTAGTAACACCTGAGCTAAACGCTGTAAATCAGATGATATTCAGAGATAACACTCAGAAGAAAATATGGGGCAAGCAGGTGCTTCTGCTTATCGCTTCCGCATCTACAGGAAAGAGCATAAACAGAGCTATTGACTGTCTGAAATACTATAACGGCAACCTTGTAGGAATAGCTTCCATATTCTCCGCTATCAAAGAGAACAACGGCATCGCTATCCATGCCCTTTTCACAGAAAAGGATATTCATGATTACATGACATATACATCATCAGAATGCCCAATGTGCAAATCAGGACAGAAGGTCGACGCTTTGGTAAACAGCTTCGGCTATTCAAAGATATAGCTTGTAACTTCATTCTCCATAAAAATAACGTTAAAGGGACGGAATTTGACTTCCGCCCCTTTTTCTTTTGCCAAAATGCGTAGGGACGACCTGATGTCGTCCACTTTGCTTATCACGCTTTTATGCCAATAAATTATCCAAACAAATGTGAAAACTTCTTTTTAAGCCCAGCCTTGTCAAAACCAAGACCAAGCACTATATAAAGTATCGAGCTTGCAAGCACCTGTATGCAGTAAGCAGGAGTCTGACCGAAAGCCGAGATTATAGCGCTCTTTGAGAAACCGCCTGCCATAAAAATTCCCTCATAAAGACTGTAGCATACCACGCATATAACAAGTGCAGGGATAATGCCGAGAAGATTTCTCACGCAGATTATTTTCTCTGTCTTTCTTGAAAAGCAAAGAGCAGTTATCGCCTTTATAACGATAGTTCCAGGGAGCCATACCACAAATCCCGAAAGTCCGTCTGCAAGACCTGCTCCGATAGCGCCTGCCGCCATTGCATAAGGTGTAGGAAGCATTGAAGCCGCAAGATAAATAAGTCCGTCACCTGCGTGTGTGTAGCCTGCACCCGTAGGAATGTGCAGCCATGCCGTAAGAACATATATCATAGCCGCAAAAAGACCTGTCACACAAATAAGCTGAATATGCTTTGTTGAATTTTTTACCTGAACTGTTGTACTCATTATTATCACTCCAATTTAATTTCTATCCTTATTTTATACCTCCAGACTATGATTTGCAAATGCCTCAGTTTCGCACTTTTTCCACCGCAGATTGTATCTTTTGCACAATCCAAAAGTCATATCCGAACATCACATTTGTGCATCAAAGCAATACCATATCCCACAATAATTTTACAAGAACATGACAAAATCAATCATGCACAAAGCCAAGCTGTAATATAGGCTTTCTTTTGTGCTATAGGTAGAAGATAAAAAGGCGTAAAAAAAGAGCGGTCATAGGCAAGACCGCCCCATTCTGCAAACAGACAGCTTAAAATCGCACAAAAAACGCATAAAAAACGGGCGAGCAAAGCCCGCCCCTACAAAATATCAAATAACGTAATCATCTATCCTTGCATTTTCCTGATTTACAAGGTCCTGCAAAGTAATGCCGTCAACAACATCATTTATAGCACCGTAAAGCTTTTTCCATACCATCAGCGTTGAACAGCTGTCCTGACGCGGGCAGGTATTTTCTTCCCCCTCCAGACAAGCCACAGGAGCAAGACTTCCCTCTGTGAGCCTAAGTATCATTCCTACAGTGTATTCCGCAGGCGTTTTTGCCAGCTTGTATCCGCCCCCTGCACCACGAACGCTCTTTACAAAGCCCGCTCTTGCAAGAATGGATATTATCTGTTCAAGATACTTGTCGCTGATGTCTTGTCTTTCAGCGATCACTTTGATAGGCACATATCCGCTCTGCTCATGTAAAGCAAGGTCAAGCATAAGCCTCAGTGCATATCTTCCCTTTGTGGATATTTTCATCAGCGTCAGATCCTTTCATAAATCCTATAGAAAATCTATGATTAATTATATATCATATTTGTAAAAATGTCAAGCAAAAACCACCGCAAAGGGCGTATTTACAAAAAACTTCTTTTTACCCTCTTTATTTTTCTCAAAAAGTAGTGTATAATACAATTAAGTATACAAGTTCACAGCAAAGAAAATAAAGGGAGGTCAAAAGCTATGAAAAACAAGCTTAAAGTAAATATTTATAACCGTACATACAATCTGCTTTCCGAAGAGTCGCAGGAGTATACCAATAAACTTGCGTTGGTGATAAATTCAAAGATAAAAGGCATGATGAAAGCTATCCCGAGCCTTTCCGTTCAGGACGCCGCAGTGCTGACAGCACTTGATTGTCTTGACGAGCTTAGCAAGGCAAATCAGAATATCGAGAATATCCGCACCCAGATAAAGGACTATGTTGACGACGCAGGCAGAGCAAGAAGTCAGGCTGACGAAGCTCAGAAAGAAATAAGAGAGCTTCAGGCAAAAGTACATGACCTTGAAGAACAGCTCGAAGCACGCACAGTTGTAAAAAGAGAGCCTGAGGACGAAGTTATAAACGCAAACGAGCTTCTTTCGCAGGAGATAAAGAACGCTATTGAAAGACCTGTCCACCCTAATCAGCCTAACAACGGCAATTTTGTCGGCACAGTGAATTACAGACCCGAGGGAGGAAGCCATTAATGGCTCACAAAGCTGAGATACTTGCCCCCTGCGGTTCTTTTGAAACTCTCGAAGCCGCCCTTAGAAGCGGCTGTGACGCAGTTTATCTCGGGGGAGAGAAATTTTCCGCCAGACAAAATGCCGCCAATTTCACAGATGAACAGCTAAAAGAAGCCGTAAGGCTCTGTCACCTGCGAGGTGTAAAGGTCTATCAGGCGATAAACACTGTTGTCTTTGACGTACAGCTCGAAGAGTGCAAAAAAGCCGTCAAGTTTGCCGCAGAAATTGGCGTTGACGGACTTATCACCCAAGACCTGACCCTTGTGAAAATATGCCGTGAATGCTGCCCCGACCTTGAATATCACGCCTCCACCCAAATGACCATCCACAGCGAAAGCGGTGTGAAAATGGCTAAAAACCTCGGCTTTTCAAGAGCCGTCCTGTCAAGAGAGCTTCCCGAGCATACCATAAAAGACCTCACCGCCCTTGGCATCGAAACAGAGGTCTTTGTACATGGCGCACTTTGTATGTCCGTGTCAGGTCAGTGCTATATGAGCGCACTCATAGGCTCACGAAGCGCAAACCGCGGCCTTTGCGCACAAGCGTGCAGACTGCCTGCTCAGGGAGATAAGATAACAAAGGGACAGGAGCGTTACGCCCTCTCTCTGAAAGATATGTCCTATGTTGATAAGCTCCAAAGGCTCGAAAAGGACGGAGTTTCCTCTCTTAAAATAGAGGGCAGAATGAAGCGCCCCGAATATGTTGCGGCGGCAGTGAACTGCTGTAAAAATTCTCTCGAAAACAAGCCTTATGACCTGAAAGCCCTTGAAGCGGTCTTTTCCCGCGGGGGCTTTACAGACGGATATTACAATGGCAGATTAGGCAGAGAAATGTTCGGCACAAGGCAGAAAGAGGACGTTTCCGCCACCGCCAAAATTCTTCCCGAGCTTCATGAGCTTTACCGCAGATTTGAAAAGCGCACAAAAGCCTTTTTCACCATAAAGCTTCAGGAAAGTTCTCAGGCGGAGCTTTCTCTCCGTGACAGCGAAGGAAACACCGTGACCGTTTACGGCGATATACCACAAAAAGCCTTGAAAAAGGCCTGCGACAGCGACTATGTAAAAAAACAGCTCTCCAAGCTTGGGGACACCATATATGAGTTCGGAGGACTTGAAGCCGCCATAGGCAAAGATCTTGCCTATCCTGCTTCCGCACTTAATGACCTAAGACGGCAGGCGGTAGAAAAGCTTGACCAGAAGCGTATAGACTTTTTCACCCATACCGCCGATTTTACCGACAAAGCACTTGCCGATCTTCCTACCCTGCCAAAAGCCTATGAACACAAAAAGATCCGCATAATGCTCTCAAAACTTTCTCAGCTTGAGGGTGTTGACCTTGACAAAGCAGAGCTTGTGGGCGTGCCAATAGAGATAGCGTCAGAAGCGGTAAAGATCGTGTCAGACAAAAGCAAGCTTATGATAATAATGCCACGCTTCACATTTGACGAGAAAGCCCTGTGTGAAAAGCTTTCAGCCGCAAAAGAAGCAGGCATAACAAAAATGCTCGCCATGAATATCGGTCACTGCCTTATTGCGAATGACCTTGGCTTTGAGCTTCACGCAGGCTATTCGTTCAATCTCTGTAACTCAGCCGCATTGGACGAGGTAAAAAAACTTGGTGCAAAAGACTGCACAGTGTCCTTTGAGCTTAAAGCGTCGCAGATAGAAAAGTTAAAGAAGCCCATTGAGATAGGCTTTGTGGCATACGGCAGACTTCCCCTTATGCTCACTGCAAACTGTCCTATAAGAAACGATATAGGCTGTAAAAACTGCAAGGGCAAGCTTTTTGACCGCACAGGCAGAGAGTTTCCGGTGAGATGTCCAAAGGGCAGAGATTGCGCAGAGATACTAAATTCCGATATTTTGTACCTTGCAGACAAGCTCGACGATTTTGACAATGCCGACTATATGGAGCTTCACTTCTATGAGGAGAATGCCCACAGGATAAACGAAATAATAAAAGCCTACAGTGGCGAAAGGGGTGCAAAGCCCGAAAACGCCACCAATGGCCTATACTACAGAGGAGTTTTATAAAATGAGATTACTTATAAAAAAGCTTAAGGAAAATGCAGTTATCCCTGCAAGACAAACAGAATTCAGCGCAGGCTATGACCTTTGTGCCTGCACAGACGCACCTGTTACCATAAAAGCAGGTCAGACCGAGAAAATACACACAGGCATATCAGCCGAAGTTCAGGGTGAGAAAAACTGCGTTCTTCTTATCTATGCAAGAAGCTCACTCGCATCAAAGTTCGGCATTGCCCCTGCAAACTGCGTTGGCGTTGTTGATTGGGACTACAGAGGTGAGATAATCTGCGCTCTCCACAACAGTTCAGACAAGGACTACACCATAAACAGCGGCGACAGGATCACACAGCTTGTGATAACCCCTGTTTTCACTCCCGAAGTAGAGGAAGTAACAGAGCTTTCCGATACAGAGCGTGGCGCAGGCGGCTTTGGCTCAACAGGCAAATAAGAATGGTGAAAACTGCATATGAAAATTTACAACGTTAAAATAAAGACCATGGACAGCGACAGACGTGTTATTGAAAACGGCTGGGTGGAGATAACAGACGGCATAATTTCCGCCGTAGAAAGCGGCTCTCCCGAAGCTGTCACAGCCGAGGACATAGACGGCAACGGCAGAACAGTTTACCCTGGTTTTATCGACATTCACACACATCTTGGACTATCCACAAGCGGCGTAGGCATGGAGGGCGAGGATTTCAACGAGGAATCTGAACCATGCACAGCACATATCCGCATTGTTGACGGCATAAACCCCATCGACTATTCCTTTGAGCTTGCAAGAAAAGCAGGCGTAACATGCTGTCTTGTATCCCCAGGCTCAGCAAACCCTGTTGCAGGCAGTATTGCGGCAGTAAAAACCTATGGCAAGCGAATAGATAAAATGCTTGTAGGCACAGTTGGAATGAAATTCTCAATGGGTGAAAACCCTAAACTCACCTATTCTGACAAAGAGGACGCCCCATACACCCGAATGGCAGTGGCAGGCATAATAAGAGAAGCACTTATAAAGGCGCAGAAATACGGTGAAGCGGTCGAGCGTGCAATGGGAAGCGAGGAGGATATGCCGGAGTTTGACATGAAGTCGGAGGCTCTGCTCCCTGTTCTCAGAGGCGAAGTCAAGGCGCATTTTCACTGTCACAGGGCGGACGATATTTTCACCGCCATAAGGATAGCGAAAGAATTTGAGCTTGACTATGTGCTTATACACTGCACTGACGGTCATATCATAGCTGACGAGCTTGCAGAAGAAGAAGCAAGCTGTGCGATAGGTCCTGTAATATGCGACAGGTGCAAGCCTGAAATGGCAAATCTTACCCCGGCAAACGCAGGCATACTTTCTTCTCACGGCATAAAGGTAGCAATCTGCACCGACCACGCGGAAGTGCCGATAGAATATCTGCCCTTGTCAGCGGCTATTGCAGTAAAAAACGGTCTTGACTATGAAAAGGGCATTGAAGCTATCACCTGCACAGCGGCAGAGATAGCAGGCATATCAGACCGTGTAGGCTCTGTAAAGACAGGGCTTGACGCAGACCTCACCCTATTCAGCGGCGACCCCCTTGATGTAATGGTATCACCTGACATGGTGATATGCGGTGGAAAAATAATTTGATATGATACCAATGCGGAACGGTTTTCGTTTCGCATTTTTTATTTGTACTTGTGTTATCCGCACTTTGTTATGCACTTTACAAACCATGTAGGGGCTGGCGTCCTCGACAGCCCGCACCTGTTTGCCTGCTCAATCCTGCGATAACCCCACAAATGGCGGTAGGGGCGAACAGCGTTCGCCCGCCTTTATTCGCCTACATGGTTTGTACAAATTCACCCCCCGCAACTCCTCGAAACGGGACGTCGTATTTCTGCAAAGCAGAAATTGCGCTGCTCCCCTACAGGTATTCGGGCAAGTTTCTGCGCCGCAAAATCGCTCCGCTCTTTGCGGATATACGTTTTGCTTTGGGATAGAATAGCGGTGCAGATTGTGTTACTCCGATATTTCTTTTGTCTGATATCTTATTTCTATATGCTTTTAATACTACAATCTGCACCTAGTCGGCTATCGCCGAATGAGGCTCTGCCTCATACTCCGCTAGGGGCTTTGCCCCTAGACCCCACAAGCCCTCTAGCGCCGGGCTTGAGCGTGCGCTTTATCTCTCGCTTCGCTCGGTGCTTGGGGGCAGCTTTGCTCATTCCTCATTCCTAATTCCTCATTCCTCACTCCTCACTTCCCCCCCTCCTCACTTGATCGTTTCTTTTACTTAAAATGCACAAAAATGCTTGAAAAATATTAAAAAATTTGCTATAATATTATTGATTATATCCGTATGCTTCAACAGCACCGAAAGGGAGTGACTTTTTTGCCGAAATTTGAAAGCGGTATGGAAAATATGGCGGATATGTTCGTCTTTGAAACAGGCGACCTTCTGGAAAAGTTGGACGAGATCCTTATGCGCACCGAGCAGGAAGACTCTATCTCCTCCGACGATATCAACGAGATATTCCGTACCATGCACACTATTAAAGGCTCTGCCGCCATGATGAGTATGCACAATATGTCTACCCTTGCCCACTCAGTTGAGGATCTCTTCTACATTATCCGTGAAGACCCTACTGTGAAATATGATAAGCCTGCTCTCTATGAGCTTCTTTTCTCGGCTTCTGATAATCTTAAATCTGAGCTTGACAGCATTTATGACGACGCTCCGCTCACCGATTTTTCAGAGCTTGAAAATAAGATACACGCCTTTGCTGCCACCATGAAAGGTCAGCCTGCAGGCAACAGTTCCGATACTTCCTCAGCCGATACCGCCACCTATGAGGGGCTTTTCCCTGATGATGAAAAAGAGGGCGTTCTCACCTATAAGGTCACATATTCCGAAAGCTGTGCAATGCCTGATATGCGTGCATTGGTGCTTTTGCGTGCCTTAGGTAAAATGTGCGAGGTAATAAAAACTTTCCCTGAGGATCTTGACGCCGACAATGCAGGGGACGAGATATCAAAAAAGGGACTTTACATAAAGCTTATCACCGATGACCCGAATGGCGTTCTTGACCTTATGAAAAACGCCGTGAACGTTGACAAAGCCGAGCAGGCGAAAAAGCCTGAGCAACCTGCTAACGCAGCCAAAAAACCTCAGCCTGCCCAAAAGTCTGCTCCGGAAAAATCAGCCCCAAAGCCTGCTCAGCCTGCAAATGCAGTCCCCAAAAAGCCTGCCGAAAAGCATGAGCAGTCCATGATATCCGTCAAGCTCGATAAACTCAACAGACTTCTTGACCTTGTGGCTGAGATCGTTATAACCGAAGGTTCTGTTATCTCCTCTCCCGACCTGAAAAAAGCCGAGATAAACCTTGACCGCTTCAATAAATCCTCCCGTGAGCTGAAAAAGCTTACCGATGAGCTTCAGGACGTTGTAATGTCCATACGAATGGTGCCTGTTTCCACAGCATTTCAGAAGATGAACCGTGTTGTCAGGGATATGAACCAAAAGCTCAAAAAGAACGTTACTCTTGTGTTTGAAGGGCAGGAAACGGAAGTGGATAAATCTATCGTAGATATCCTCAATGACCCCCTTATGCACATTGTGAGAAACGCAGTTGACCACGGCATAGAAGACCCCGACGTCCGTGCAAAAGCAGGCAAGACCGAGCCTGCCACAGTTACTCTGAGCGCAGGCTATGACTCCAACGAAGTGGTCATCTCCTGCCGTGACAACGGCGCAGGGATGGATACCGCAAAGCTTATGGCGAAAGCCAAGAAAAATGGTATGCTCACAAAGCCTGAGAATGAATATACCGACAAAGAGATATTCAATTTTGTTGTGGCCGCAGGCTTTTCCACCAATGATAAAATAACCGAATATTCAGGCAGAGGCGTGGGAATGGACGTTGTAAAGAAAAACCTTGAGAAAGTCGGCGGAAAGCTCTATGTTGACTCCAAGTTTGGCGAAGGCTCTGTCTTTACTATAAGGATACCACTCTCTCTGTCTATCCTTGACGTTTTAAGCGTTGACGTAGGGGGCGAGAATTTCTCTCTGCCTGTTTCCGCAGTTTCCGAAGCTTTCTCCTGCAAAGCCGAAAGCTTTATCACCGACCCCGAGGGCAACGAGTTTATAATGCTCCGTGAAAAATGTCTGCCTCTTATCAGAATGAGCGACCATTTTGATATACCAAATGCCGAAAAGGACGTAACAAAGGGCATAATGCTCTGTTGTAAAGACGGTGGCAAGGAAGCCGTCCTCATGGCAGACAGGATAACAGTTGACCAACAGGTGGTAGTAAAACCGTTCTCACCTCTCCTTGACGCCTATCCCCTCAAGGAATCAGGCATGGCAGGCTGTTCGGTCCTCGGTGACGGCAGTATAACCATAATACTTGATATGAAAGAATTTCTTGGCAATTATGACTTCCGAAAGGGTGAATAAAGATGTCAGAACAGGATATAAACGAATTTTGTCAGAAGGGCGGAAAAATACTCTCCTTTGTTTCTGATGAAAAATATTACGCCTTTGAGGTAAAAGATGTCACCGATATAATAGGGCTTCTCCCCGTCACAAGGCTCCCGAAAACACCAAAGTTCATAAAAGGCGTCATAAATCTGCGAGGAAAAGCCGTTCCCGTGATAGATCTCCGCCTGCGCCTTGGACTGCCCGAAGGGGAGTATGACAACAGAAGCAGTACCATAGTGATAGAAGTCGGCTCAAATCAGGCTGGCATAATATGCGATAAGGTCTTGGACGTTGAGGATATCCTCCCCCAGCAGACCGCCGTGTCGCCCGTAAAAAACGGCCTTGTAAAATGCTTTATAAACGCAAGCAACAAAAACATACCCCTGCTTGACCCTGATATTCTGGTCAGAACAAACAGGTAAAACATAATAACAAGGAGGAAGAGGAATGCTGTCACGTCTTGAGATCTCTCAGTCAGACTTTGACGAGCTTACTGCATTCATAAAAGAAAAATACGGTCTTGACCTTGCAAGGAAAAAGTCTATCGTAGAAAGCAGGCTGAGCAACTATGTATTGGACTGCGGCTTCAACAGCTTTTCCGAATATCTCAGCGCCGTCTACAGCGATGAAACAGGCAGAGAAACTGCCAACCTTATAAACCGCCTTACTACCAACCATACATATTTCATGCGTGAAACGGACCATTTCCAACACTTCATGGCGAAATTTCTCCCCTATGCCGAAAAAAATGTCCTCGATCATGATATGCGTATATGGAGTGCAGGCTGCTCATTCGGCAACGAGCCATATAATCTTGCCATGTGTATGGACGATTATTTCGGCTTTGATCGCCGTTTCTGGGACTTGAAAATACTTGCCACGGATATCTCCCTTAATGCACTGCGTTCTGCCAAAAACGGCATTTATACCGGTATGTCCATAAAGAATATCCCCGAAGATTGGCGTAAAAAGTATTTTCATCCATATTCAAACACAAAGGATCTCTGGCAGGTCAGCGATACAATAAGGCAGAATGTTGAGTTTCGCTACCACAATCTTATGGATGATTTCACTTTCAAAAAGAAATTCGACCTTATCGTCTGCCGTAACGTCATGATATATTTTGACGACGATACAAAAGCCGAGATATGCAGAAAATTCTATGACGCAATGGAGGAGGGCGGCTATTTCTATATCGGTCACGCAGAATCCGTGCCGAAGGATATGCCTTTTGTAAAAGTTGCCCCCGCAATATACCGCAAGCTGGGAGGGGATAAAAAATGACGCCTCTATTTCTTGTGATAACCGAAAACAAAGCCTTTGCACAGCTTTGCAGAAAGGCCCTTACAAACGCAGGCTTCCAAAGCTCAAAGCTCGCCTCAACGTGCCTTTGCAACGGCAGAAAAAGCGTCACTGCCCTTTCTCCGGACTATGTTCTTCTCGACGGCGATTGCCAGGACAATATGGACGATTACATCATAAGCCTTGCCCCACGATATTCTGTGCCTATAATCTATCTTACCATTCAGCATAACAATAAATATCCCATGATGCAGGCAGGTGCCATAGACGTCGTATATAAACCTGACGGCACTCCGTCTGATAACGAGCGTTTTCAGAAACGCTTTACCGAAAGCATACAGCGCCTTGAAAAAGCAAGGGCCAATTCTGTTGTGCATATACCTGCCATAAATACCTCCGGAATAATAGCCATAGGCGGTTCAACAGGCTCAACGGAAGCCCTGAAAGCTATACTCAAAGACCTCCGCCACGACCTGCCTCCTGTAGTGGCAGTCCTGCATATGCCTGCAGGCTATACAAGGATATATGCCGAACAGCTATGCACTGAAACCGGTCACAACGTTGTGGAAGCCAAAAGCGGTCTGTATCTCAGCCAAGGCATGGTGGTAATAGCGCAGGGCGGTCAGCACCTTAGATTGTTCAGGGATAAAAAAGGCTATTTTGTCACCTCTGAAGCAGGTGTAAAGGTTTCAGGTCACTGTCCGTCAGTTGACGTGCTTTTTGACTCTGTGGCATACAGCGCAAAGCGTAACGCTATAGGCGTTATCCTCACCGGCATGGGCTGTGACGGCGCAAAGGGTATGCTCAACATGAAGAAAATGGGAGCATATAATATCGGACAGAACGCAGAAAGCTCCATAGTCTATGGTATGCCCAAAGCCGCATATGAAAACGGCTCAGTGTCAAAGCAATGTCCCCTTGACAAGATAGCACAGGAGATACATTATCGCATCGACAGCGGCTTATGATAAAATATAACAAGGAGGGATAGCTGTGGAAAACAGCAGATATCTCATTTTCACCTCAGCAGGGCGAAGCTTTTCACTGCCCTTTGAGGAAATAAAAATAATCATAGCGGCGCAGACCCCAACTCCCGTGCCTGATTTTCCCGATTATGTGCCGGGAACAGTAGTGAACGAGGGTGAAGTAGTGCCTGTCATAGACCTGCGCAGACGTTTCCACTATGAGTCAAAAGAGATCTCCGACAGAGATTGCATAATAATCACAATGGGCGAAGAAGTTTCCGTAGGGCTTTTGTGCGACAGCGTAACAGGCTTCACGGATATTCCCGAGGATAAGCTGTGCAAAGCCCCAAACGTCAACGAAGAAGCCTGCGCAGATTTTCTAAAAGGAGAATTTCTTCTGGAGGGCAAGCCATGCTATGTCCTTGACAGCGAAAAAGTAATAAAGCTCAGCGACCGTGAAAAGGTAGCAAATACAGAGCGAAAGGATAAATAAAAATGAGAGAGATAAACGTTTCAGAAGTAGAAGAACTTGTAAAAGATCTGTGCATAAAAGCCAATCTGTATCTTCCTGAGGATATGGAAAGCTGTATAGAGTGCAACGCTAAGAAAGAGCAGTCCCCGGTGGGAAAGAACGTCTTTGCTGATATCCTTGACAATATGAGAGTAGCAAGAGAAGAAACTATCCCTATCTGTCAGGACACAGGCATGGCAGTTATCTTCATGACCGTAGGACAGGACGTGCATTTTGTAGGCGGTTCGCTGAATGAAGCCATAAATAAAGGCGTAGCAAGAGGCTATACAGAGGGCAGACTGCGCTGTTCCATAGTATCCGACCCATTGGAAAGAGTAAACACAGGGGATAATACACCGCCCGTTGTGCATCTTAAAATAGCAGAGGGAGAAAAGGTAGAAATAATGGTAGCACCAAAGGGCTTTGGCAGCGAAAATATGTCACAGCTCAAAATGATGACCCCGTCAGTGACCGAGGACGAGATAGTGGATTGGGTAGTGTCAGTGTGTGCAAAAGCAGGTTCTAACCCATGTCCGCCAATAGTCATAGGCGTAGGCATAGGCGGCGACTTTGAGAAGTGCGCATACCTTGCAAAGAAAGCACTGTGCAGAAGCGTATCAAAGAGAAACCCAAAGGAACGTTATGCAAAGCTTGAAGCGAAAATGCTGGAGAAGATAAACCTCCTTGGCATAGGGCCGCAAGGCTTTGGCGGCACACAGACTTGCCTTGCAGTAAATATAGAAGAAGCACCGACCCATATCGCAGGCCTGCCGGTGTCAGTGAACGTAGGCTGTCATGTGACAAGACACGCAAGCGGAGAGATATAAGGGCATAATGTGGGGCGAACAGTGTTCGCCCGCCTTTGTTCGTTTGAATGACTTCACGAAAAAAACAAAACTCACTACTTCGATAACGGGACGCCGAGGGCGTCGTCCCCTACAACTTCATCGTGCCGCAAATTCGCTTCGCTCGATGCTAACTTTTACTTTGTGCTTGTGCACAACTCTGGTCAGCTTTGCCAATTCCTCACTCCTCACTCCTCATTCCTCATTCCTCATTTCTACCTCTTTTCTCCACAACACCAACACCCCGATAACATTCGGCACTGCCATAAGTCCATTGAAAATATCCGACACTCCCCACACAAGCTCCATGCTCCACATCGTTCCAATGCACCCACAAGCTATCGCCATGATCCTATAGATCATATCACTTCGAGGGAAAAGGTATCTCCAAGCCCTCTCCCCTATGAAAAACCATCCTGCCACTGTCGCTAATGCAAAAAGTATCAGCGAACCTGACATGAAATACTTCCCAGCTCCACCAAGAGCAGCATTGTAAGCCCTCACTGCCATATCCTCCCCCGTGAGGTCAGTGCCGCTTATTATTATCACCACAGCCGTCAGCGTGCATATGACAAAGGTATCTATAAAAACCTCCGCCATTGCCCATGTTCCCTGCAATACAGGCGACTTTATCCTGCACGAGCTGTGTACTGCCACCGTCGAGCCTAAGCCTGCTTCGTTTGAAAACGCTCCACGCTTTAACCCCTCCACCATGGAAAATATTATCGTCCCTGCCACCGAGCCTGTTATGCAGGCCGTGGGGCAAAAGGCGTTTTTTACTATCATTGCTATGGCTCCTGCGGCTTTTAATGGGTGAAATATTATCACTCCCAAACTGCCGCCTATGAAAAGCACAGCCATTATCGGCACAAGCTTTTCGCAAAGACAAGCTGCTGAGTTTTTTCCCACAGCTACTAAAAATACGAAAATAAGCACCACAAGTGCAAATATATATGAGGGTATCCCAAACCCCTCTCGGGCAGCCGCAGCCGCCGAACCCGTCTGCACCATGTTGCCCATTCCAAGGGACGCACCCACCGTAAAAACCGCAAACAAAACAGCCGTGAGCTTCGTTCTGCCTATCTTTTCGAGATAAGACGCCGCACCGCAAAGCTTTCCGTCAGAGTATCTCACTCCCAGATAGTTTTCGCAGTAGGCAAGCCCCATTCCGAAAAATGCAGACACCCACATCCAGAATACCGAGCCTGCGCCCCCTATCCTGATACATTCCCCCACGCCCACCACCGAGCCTGTTCCTACAGTCGCCGCAAGCGCCGTGGAAAATGTCTGAAACTGCGAGAGAGAATCGCTTTCGGAGCTTTCTTTTTTAAACAGCGTAAAAACCGTTTTCTTCATTATTTTAAAAATGTGTATCTGTGGAAATCCAAGCTTTATGCTCAGATATATTCCGCCCCCAAGCAAAAGTATCAAAAGCGGAACGCCCCACAAAAACGAATTTATCTTGTTTATTATAGCCGTAAGTTCCATAGCTTTCCCCCGAAAACACTTTTTTCGTGCAAATAATTGCCTTATAAATGATATGATATAAAAGGGAGATTAATTCTTGAAAACTGAGATAACCATACATACAAATACGCAAAAAAACAAACAGCGAGGTGAACGTCCTCAAATGCACAGATATAAGCCCTCAAAAATACCGCTTTTTATCTTCTGGGCTATCCTTGCGGTAATATTGTTTCTTATCCGCTATGCGGTCAATCTCATAGAAAAACTTATCCCATTTTCCGTGAATTATATCCTTATGCCAATGTGGATAATCGCCGCACTTTTTTGCCTGCTGGTGCTTCCCTTTTATTTCATCAGATCTTATTTCACCCTCAGTTCAAAAGAAGTCACCGCCTTTACAGGGCTTTTCTTTACCATGCGGCATTTTATGCCCACCTCGGCAATAAAATCCGTCACAACTATCATAACTCCACTAGGCAGTATAACAGGACTTAACTTCGTTGTCTTAAATGCCTTGGGCGCAAGACTTCTTATACCTTTTATGAGCCGCCGTGATGCCATGGAAATATCCGCCATAGTAAACAGCTCCATACGAAACAGAGAACGCAAAGAAGACTAGATACCATAGACAGGAAAGGTTTAAATGAGCCGCAGAGAAACTATCAAAGAAAAAAGAAGCTGGCTGAAGAATTTCTTCGCCCACCGCCAGCACCCTATAATGATATTATCCTATACAACTAAATATATGTGGCTTCTTGCTATCCCTCTTGCCAAGTATCTCATAGCCGCAAAATTCAACTTTCAAAGCTGGTTTCAGGCACATTGGGTCGATATCCTCACTATCACATTTATCTTCGGCTACGCTTTCCTGCGCTGGATATTCGTCTACTATGAGCTTGAAGAAGATTGCATCATAGCCCACACAGGCTATTTCGGCATAACACGAACAAAGGTCTATTTTGCCGAGATAAGTTCATTGTCACTGTCACAAGGATATATTTCCAGACTTATACATTCCTGTGCCGTATACATAGACACCGATGCAAAATCACTGCAAAATGCAGATATAACGCTCACCCTTACAAAAAAACGAGCCTTTGAGCTTTATCATTTTGCCACCGCCAAATGCAAAAACAAACCTAAATATGTCTACAACTCAAAGAAAAGCCTGCTCGTTATATTCTCTCTTATCTTTTCATCAACTCTGTCAGGCATGATAATCGTGCTGTCAGTACTTTACGAAGCATATAGGATAGTAGGACGAGAGGCGGAGGAACAAATACTCCGCAGAGTGAATACGGAGATAGCAAAAGTTCCGGTGCTTGCAGAAGTGCCTGAATATATCCTTATCGCAGGCGGTGTGCTGGCAGGAGGCTGGCTCATATCATTTCTGTCGAATCTAATGCGCCACTGGAATTTCTCCTGCACACGCTGTGCCGACCTTTTCATAATCAGAAGCGGGATAGGCACAAGACGCAGACACGTCCTCTATAGAGATAGAGTAAACTATATCGACCTAAGACAATCATTGCTTATGAAGATATGCAAAATAACCTCTGTGTCTGCCCACTGTACAGGATACGGAAAAAGACGGCTTGAAATATCAGCACTTATACCGATAACGACAAACGGACAGGTTGACCGCTCCCTGAAGATGCTCATGCCGAAAATACCGCCGGTGAAAAGCGACATCTCCACAGGAAAAGCCGACCTTGGCAGATTTATAACGATACCGCTCATATGCACGTTTATACCCATCGTATCAGGAAGAGGAGCGCTTTACTTTTTTCCTAACTGGAAAAGAGAAATAACCATACTTGTTATACTAACTACCATACCATTGCTGTGGCTCGTGATAGTCAAGGCGGCGGCAGCGTTCACAACGTCAATAGGCTTTGAAAACGGGTATTGTACATTGTCATATTGTAAATGGTATAGCTTTCATAAATCAATAGCCGCACTTGACAGAGTGTCAATGGTAACGGTCATGCAAAATCCGTTTCAGAAGATAAGCCATACTTGTGCCGTGAGAGTTTATACCAATTCGGAGAGTACAGACTATCATGCCGTAAAGGGACTTAATTATGAGAAGGTCATAAAATTGTTGAACAGGAATGGGTATGCGGTGTGAAAAATGAGGAATGAGGAGTGAGGAATGAGGAATTAGCATAGCAGACCAAAGTTACCCCCTCAGCACCGAGCTAAGCGATTTTGCGGCGGTAGAACTTTGGTGTAGGGGCTGGCGCCCTCGACAGCCCGATATCGAAGCGGCTAAGCTTGGAATTTTCACGAATGAAAAGAAGCAGACAATGTTGTGAATTGTTGCGCCGAACTTTGTGCGGATAACGCAAGCTCGTACAGGCAAATAGGAAATGGGCTGTCGAGGACGCCAGCCCCTACACAGTTTGATAAACAAATATCATCAGGGACGACCACCTCGTCCCCGATTTTTTTATTCAAAAAATTTTTTTCACTGCAACATTTCAGTGAAAAATATACACTTATATTATGACGGACGACAGGGGGGATCAGATTGGACAAAAAGGGAAGAAAAAAGCTCGCAGAACTTGCGGTGAACGGCGATACGGACGCCTTTTCTAAGCTCTATGGAGAGATATATAAGGAGCTTTATTATTACGCCCTCGCTAACCTGCAAAATGCCGAGGACGCCGCCGATGCAGTGCAGGACGCTGTGCTGGACGGCTATATGAGCATCTCCTCGCTGCGGAAAAGCGAAGCTTTCGATAGCTGGATGTTCAAAATTCTGGTCGCCAAGATCAAACAAAAACAAAAGGAATACGCCCAAAGACGCTCTAACCTCGATTATATTAATGAAAGCGACGCAATAATCAAGGACGAAAACGGATTCGAGCGGTGCGAGATCTTAGAAGAGTTTGCTGATCTCAGTGAAGCGGAAAGACTCTGTATATCACTTCACTGTATAGCAGGCTACAAAGGCAGGGAGATAATGGAGATAACAGGTATTAAAGATACGACAGTCCGTTCCCATATATCCAGAGGTAAAGCAAAAATACGCAGTAAGCTGTTTGGAAAGGAGGTGACATGATGAGAAATTTAAGAAAACGCAGAAAGCTTATCAGACAAATGGAACAGGCAAACAAAATTCCTGATAAGCTCATGCCCCAGGAAATAAAAGATATGCTGGACGTGGCAGGCTTCAGACCCGTTATCGAAAATACTCCAAATAGTGCAGAGATAAAAATAAACAGCGGCAGAAGCAACGCCCTGAGATGTCTGGCTGTGGTGGCGGCTTTCGTCCTTGTGGTAGGCGGATTTGCTGTGCTTAGGTTCAGCAATACCCAGTTCGTCAAAAAATACCCCAATTCCGCTTCTTCACAGTCCGCTGACGCCTCAGGTCTTGACGGCCTCCGTGGAACGACCTATAAGGGTCTTTACAACTATATAAATAGCAACAGCAAAAACATAGAGGACTTTATAGTTGACAATAGCTATATATTCAAAAATATCGACACTTTGACTGTTGATGACGATGACTATGTGGCTTTGTATAAGCAGGCACTTAGAGATCACCAGCTCACCCCTAACCCCGCTGATATACAGCTCACTCGCTCAGGCGTGGATATCACACCCACAACCAGCATAGATGAGCTGGAAACAAACATAACCTACGGAAATGCCCATTTCATTACTGACAATGGCGGTATCGACGTTTATATTACCCAAAACGGAAATATCACAAAGTCAGAACAGGATATCTTTGCGGAAACCTTCCTTAAAAAAGGTCTTGTCGACATTGCCGAATACGAACAGTACAGCTGTAAGTTCGCTCCAAGCGTTGTTGCAATGTATTTGGATAATAACGAGCTTTACGCTTTCTTCGACTTTATCTTACCCGTGAAGTCAGGAAAGAAAAACCTCGATATCGAATACTGCGGAATGTGCGTGTTTGACGTGAGCGACCCTGAGAATATCAAGCTCATAAGCGAGTTTGAACAGCCCGGCGTGCTGGAGGGCATAAGAAAAGTTGACGGAAAGTTTTTCATCGTGTCACGCTACACCCGAGCAGCTTCACTGCTATTAGATGACCAAAAGCCCGAGGATATCGCACCAGTGCGATACATCAATGGCGAAAAACAGCTTTTTGAAGAAAGTGAAATGTATATCACAGCCAGAGATAATACACCGTCCATGATCCTGCTTTCGTCCTTTGACGGAAAAAATCAAGGCTCATACATGGCTTCAAAGCTTATCGCCTGCGGTGAAAGCAGCATCTTAATGGGAACAGACAACATTTATATTTTAAGAGCATATGGCTTTGAAAAAACAGACGATGATTACAGCACAGTGCCAACAAGAGCGCTTATTACAAGAATAAACTACGGCGGCGGCGACATGGAGCTTAACAAAACCCAGACCGTCACAGGCGCAGACGCCGAGCATATAAGCCACGCCATATCAGGAGATGAGTATAACGGCAGATTGTCGCTATTCTCAAACGACTCTGCAAACATTTACGATATCAGCACACACAATATCTGTTATAGCGGCATTAATATCTGCACCCTGTGGCTTTTTGACAATGACCTTGGCGGCCCTGTGAAAAAGACCCTCACATACGAGGACACTGATTTCGAGAGTGCAAGATATAACACGTTCTATCATTCTATGCTGTATGTTTACAGAGATTATTCTTCCGCTTACAGCAATGATGACACTTATCAGGCAGCGAACAATATCCAGCTTGATGAAGTATATGATTTCTCAGACCCAAACAAGATAACTCAGGTGACCCCTGATGATAAAATGATAGCAGTGTCAACGGCAAACAACTTCTTCCATTATAGCCTGACAAACTATAATGACGATATCGCCGTGCGTACCGACAGCACGTCATTTGACTCTTTCAGCGTAAAGATACTCGACAAGAGCAAAACAGAAAAGCAAGAAACCCTTTTATACGGCTCAAGCGGCAAGGGCATAGCGAATGCTAACGGCACAGTGGATCAGGTGCAGGTTTATGACACAGAGGTAGTAAAGAAATTCAACTTCTTCAAGACTATACAGGAATACAAATATCACGAGAAAGAAATGGGAACAACAGTTGACGGAAAGGATATGACCCAAAGATCCGCCAGCACTATTTCTTCAAACTCCATAATAACAGACAACGAAAACGGATATATAGCCATACCATTCTATGACGTTACCTCAGTTGGAAAGACCACTAACGGCTACGATCTGGACTGTACCTATTATAATAAAACTATAGAAAAAATGCTGGTAATGAAATATGACATAGAAACAAAAACTTTCAGCGAGTATGGAACTATAAAGCTTGACGAATACACGGATTATTATGACGATTATTTCGATCATGCTAGCGAAGACGAGATCACGGCTCTGGTCAACGACAATGACCAGAGAGATCATTACCGCAGTGCATTCGTTCAGGACGGATATATTTATATCTTCTCCGACAGACAGATACGCTCATACAGCTATGCCGATCTCTCAAAACCCACTGACAGTGTAGACATAGTTAAATAGCATTACACCAAATTTCCCCTTTAGCACCCGATGGATAAATTTCTGTCGGGTGTTTTTTTGCTAAAACGTTTTCGTTATTGCACACAAATAAAGTCACTGCAAATTGTATAGTATGTACAATAAATGTTCACAGTAATATAACCAATTGAATTTCTGTTTGTGCTAAAATAATATGGTTTTAGGAATAAATATCAGACATAAACAGGAGAAAGAATTATGAAAGACCTAACGAAAGGAAATATCACAAAGCTTATTTTGATGTTCGCTCTGCCCCTTCTGCTTGGCAACGTTTTTCAGCTTTTTTATAATCTTGCCGACACCCGAATCGTGGGACAGACCTTAGGCAAAAACGCCATAGCCGCCCTTGGCGCAACTTCATCAGTAAACACCGTCATAATAGGCTTTCTGAACGGTCTTACAAACGGCTTCGCCCTTGTGACAGCACGCTTTTTCGGTGCAAAAGAGTTTGACCGCCTGAAAAAGTCCGTCGCCCACGCCCTTACCCTCGGTATCGCAACGGCAATAGCCCTCACTGCCCTCAGCCTTGCCTTTATCGACCCACTGCTGAAAGCGTTGAACACGCCTGACAACATCTTTAAGCAGGCAAAAACCTACATAGTCATAATCCTTGCAGGAATGATAATATCAATGTTCTATAACATCTGCGCAGGTATCCTCCGTGCAGTCGGCGACACTGTTTCGCCACTTATCTTCCTTATAATATCAACTATCGCTAATATCGGGCTTGACCTTCTCTTTATCCTAGGCTTTAAAATGGGTGTTGAGGGTGCAGCCTATGCCACCCTTATCGCACAGGGTATCTCAGTTGTGCTTTGTATAATATACATCATTAAAAAACACAAATTTCTTATCCCATCAAAAAGCGACTTCCGCTTTAACTTCAAGCTCGCAGGGGATATGTATGCAACAGGAGTTTCAATGGGACTTATGATATCTCTCGTTGGTATCGGCACTGTTATAATGCAGGGCGCAATAAATATCTTCGGCACTGACATAATAGTCGCCCACACCACCGCAAGAAAAATATCTGAGATCTTTATGCTCCCTATATCAGTTTTCGGTGCAGCTTCAGCAACCTTTTCAAGCCAGAACTACGGTGCAGGCAGGATAGACAGAGTAAAAGAGGGCGTGAAAAAAGCGACCCTCATAACATGGGGCTGGTCTGTTATCGTAATAGCCGCAACATGGCTTTTCACACCATTTTTCGCACACCTTATCACAGGTATCAGCGACCCTGAGATAGTGGGTACAGTGGAAAAATACATGAAAATAAACACAGCATTTTACTTTATCCTCGGCACAGTAATAGTTTTCAGAAACGCACTTCAGGGCGTAGGAGATAAGATAACACCTATAGCTTCAAGCATAATAGAGCTTTTGGGCAAGTTCGCAGTGGCAATGATACTCGCCCCACGCATGGGATATTTCGGCATCATGATAAGCGAACCCCTTGTGTGGGCAGGCATGGCAGTGATGCTCGGCATAGGTTTTGCCGCAAATAAGACCTTCCGTAAAGAGAATATCCCCAATACGGCAGAACAAATGTAAATAATCCGTTAATTTACATAAAACAGATAGCTCACTATGTAGAAAAAAATAAGCCACTATTGATTTTATCAAAGAAACGTGTTATAATTAGTAAAAACATACAATCCACAAAAGTGTGGCTGACATACCATAGACGTGAAAGGGGGAAATGCCTGCAAACGGCAGGCATCACAGAAAAAATGCTTTCAAAAATATTGTCAAAAGAGGAATGTGCAAAGTGCAGGATATGCTGCTGCTTTGACAGCTATGATATATGGGAAACACCATATATCTCACAAACGCTTGCAAGCAAGATATTGCAGGAATATGCCCCTAAGCAGGAATTTATAAAGAAGGAAAACCATTTCTTGTTCAAAATGGATAAGGAACAAAATGCAGACCTGTATTATTGCCCAATGCTGGATAACGAGAAGGGCTGTATATTAGGCGACGACAAACCGTTCGATTGCAGAATATGGCCGCTGAGAGTAATGGCGCTGAATGAAACTAAAGTAATAACATTGTCGCCGGTCTGTCCTACTATGAATGAAAAGTCCATAAAGGAGCTGACGAAAACGGCTAACGAGCTGGCAGATCAGATATTTGAGTATGCAGACGAAAATCCGGAAGCCGTGAAACCGTATCTTGACGGCTATCCAATATTGGTGGTAGAGGGCAAAAAGTATAAGGATACCCTCGTATAAAAAGTAAAAATTCAAAAACAAAGCGGTGTCGGAGTGAAAAACTCTGCACCGCTTTTTCTATCCCATAGCATAAAGTAAGATCCGCAAAGAACGCCAGCGATTTTGCGACGAAAAAAATCGACACAAATGTGTAGGGGCTGGCGCCCCCGACAGCCCTCACCTGCTTGCTGCTCAACCATGCGGTATATGCACAATGAACTGCACAATATTTTCCAACACGGGACGTCGTATTTTTGCAAAGCAGAAATTGCGCCGCTCCCCTACAGTGAGTTTGTGCGGTTATCATGAATTGCAAGCAGCTTATCTCAAAAACAAATAATAAATAAGCCCGTAAAGCACACTAGCCAAAGTGCCGTAAAGAATAACAGGACCGCTGATAATGAATATCTTCGCCCCGAGCCCAAGAATATATCCCTCAGTCTTGAACTCAAGAGCAGGTGCTGCCACAGAGTTTGCAAAACCTGTTATGGGTACAAGCGTACCTGCACCTGCGTGCTTCGCTATGCGGTCATACCAGCCAAGACCTGTGAGAAGAGCCGATAAAAATATCAAGGTTATTGATACCGACATTGAGGCGTTATCTTTGGATAAACCTAAATATAAATACATATCCATAAGCGATTGCCCAATAACGCATATAAGTCCGCCAAATAAAAACGCCTTTGGTATGGTCACCCACCACTTTGTCCCGTGGGAAGCCTCCTTGTACATCTCGCTGTATTGTGCCTTGCTCAAATTTATATCCATTTTGTTCTCGCTCCTTTTTGTTTCTGACTGCCAGTATTGTGCCACATAAAGCTTAGGTTATTCATATTTTAAGTGCACGATTTTCGCATGATTTGTTCAATATGTTGCTGTAAGGTTAATATTTTTATATAGTTTCAACAAGTTTTGTATAATGTAAACGATTTATCATAAGGAAATTTGTTTAAATAGTATCTTGAAAAAAATGCGAAAATTTTGTATCATATTCATTAGAGATATTCTATCTTAGGGGCAGTGTAACTGCCATTATTTTCAGGAGGTTATTATAATGAAAGCTAAAAAAATTCTTGCTGCTGTCACAGCTCTTTCTCTGACAACAGTAGTATTCGCATCATGCGGCGATTCAGCTGATTCTTCAAGCTCTACTGCTGCCGTAACAACAACTACAGCCGTTACTACAACTACAACTGCAGCAACAACAACTACAGCTGCTGCCGAGTCTGCTGCTGATTCAGCTGCAACAGACAGTTCTGCTGGCTCTACAAAAGGCAGCGACTCTGATTACACACCTGTAAAGACATTCAAGGGCTATGACGCATTCCTTATGTTCGGTGACGGAGAGTGGCTCTGGGGCAACTGGGAAGGTCAGGGCGAACCTGAAGCTACTAAAGCATTCGGCGTTGACGCTGACATAACAGGCGACGGTGAGTACACAGTTTCTATCACAAACGCTTCTATCTCTTATGACGATCCGGACGAGGGCATCAACCCACAGATCGCTCTTGACGGCGACTATGCTGTTGGCGCTCAGGGTTGCGTAGTAATGTGCGTTGATATCATCGGTCTTCTTAACGGCGAAAAACTCAAGGGCACAGGCGATCCTAAGACTGATAAGGAAACTCCAGGTAAGTACAACGCTGACGATCTCAAGGTAGAGCTTAAGTCTATCAAGGCTGACGGTCAGGAAGTTGCATTCGATAAAGCTAAGATCAAGTATGGCAACATCGAGAACAACAACAACTGCTACAGAATCGAGATCTACAACGATTACGGCGATACAGCTAAGGATTCTCCTATCGACAAGGACAATCTTGCATTTGAGGACAGCCTTGAGATTACATTCTCTATCGAGGGTCTTTCTGAATAATTTTTCATGAAAACTAAGAGCAGACCGCAATATGGTCTGCTCTTTTGTATTTTTATACATCTTTCCAGTGACAAAAAGTGTGACAGATTTTTTTAAAATAGCTGTCACACTTTTGTGTTGACATGAAACTAAGGGGAATATATAATTATAGTATTATAGTAATTCTATAATATCATCACATATTTTATTAATCCCCTAAGAAAAAAGCCGTGGTACCCTTTCTTACCACAGCTTTTTTCTTTTTTATCCACTTTTGTTATCTATTCCGCCTGACTGTCTGCCACCAGACCGCCGTTATCCGCCATAAGCTTGAATTTTATCTCAAACTCTTTCTCATCACCGCTGTCCGTCTTGCGATATACCTTGCAGACGACTTCATCTCCTGCCTGCTTTCCTGAAAACAGCGACGCTATATCCACCTCTCCTGCGGTTGACTTTCCGTCTATTTCCGTGATGATATCACCCTCCGCAAGATCTGTGTTGGCAACGTCACAATCAGAGTTTATGGACACAATACAAATACCCGGCTTTATGCCGTATATCTCAGCAGTGGTGTCGCTGACAGCATAATAAGTCACACCTATCTTTACTCTGCCTGCCACATAGCCCTTTTCCATAAGCTCTTCAATAACAGGCTTCGCCTCGTCTATGGATACCGCAAAGCCTATGCCCTCATAGTCGCTTGAAGCAAGCTTCGATGAGGTTATCCCTATGACCTGTCCCCACATGTTGAACAGCGCTCCGCCTGAGTTACCGGGGTTTATGGCTGCGTCTATCTGTATGCAGTTCATTATTATTGACGAGTTTTCAAGCCTTATCCTGCGGTTCACACCTGACACGATACCCTTTGTCACAGTGCCGTAATAGCCAGCCGGTGAGCCGATAGCGACTACCTCTTCCCCTGCATTCACCTGAGTTGAATCACCGAACCCAGCCGCCTGCAAGCCCTGCGCCTGTATCTTTATCACCGCTATATCCGTGGCAGAGTCCTGCCCCACCACCTTGGCTTCATACTCCGAATTGTCGCTTAGAACAACTTTTATGCCCGACTCCGCCGCATTTACAACATGAGCGTTTGTGACGATATATCCGTCAGCAGACATTATAACACCGCTGCCCTGACCTGCCGCAACATATCCACCCGAATTTTTGTAAACCTCTATAGATACCACAGCGGGAGAAAAACCCTTTGCGATACCCTCGGCAGTGTATCTTCCGTCAGCCTGATAAAATTCATCATCAAGCTTCGGCTTGTCAGCCACAGGAAGCGTAAAGCTTATCTTCTCGTCCCCTGTAACAAGATTTCTCACCCAGCCGCTTCCCCTTATGGAGGTTATTGATATGGCTATTCCGATGCCTACAAAAAGCACCATAAAGCACAGCCTTGCAACTGCATGGCGCATACGCTCTCTGTAGCGGCTTCTTTTTCTTGCCGAATCAACAGCCGACCAAAAATCTTCGTCCACCTTGTGAGCGGCTACCGCTCCCTCAGGCAGCTTGTAATGCCCGGTTTCTTGGGCTGTATCTTCATTTTCATCATGCAGACAAGGCTGCTCTTCAAACTGCTCCATATGAGCCTCCTAGTCGCCCTCCGCCTTGTTAGGCAGCGTGAACACAAATTCCGTATACTCGTTCTTAACGCTTCGTACCATTATCTTGCCCCCGTGGAGCTTTATGATAGAACGCACGATATTAAGTCCCAATCCAACGCCCGTCTTGTCAAGTCCTCTTGACTTATCGGTCTTATAAAATCTGTCGAACACCAGCGGAAGCTCGTCCTCAGACAGACCCTCACCGCTGTTTCTGATAGAAATGCTCGTCATGTTGCCCTCAGGCTCAAAGTGAAACTCTATATAACCGCCCTTGTCAACGAACTTTATGGCGTTCTCTATAAGGTTATACATGACCTGATGCACAAGGTCGTTATCAGCATAAAGGGTCACTCTGTCAACGTCAAGCCCCCTTATCTCTATCTGCTTTTCCTCAAGCCTTGGCTCAAAAGTCACAAGGGTATCGACTATCGGCTCAAGCACAGAGAAATACTGCAAATTAGGTTTAAGCTCGCCTGCCTCGATCTTTGCAAGATTGAGCATACTTCTTACGAGCCTTGCAAGTCTGTGTACCTCAGAGGAAATTATCTTAAGATAATATCTCTCCTGCTCCTTTGGTATGGTGCCGTCAAGCAGACCGTCCACAAAACCGCCTATAGACGTCATAGGCGTTCTAAGCTCATGAGAAACGTTCGCAAGGAAGCTATTTCGCATGGTGTCATAGCTTTTCAGGCTGGCAGCCATATCGTTGAAAGCGTTGCTGAGCTGTTCAAGCTCCGAAGTAGAATAATCAGGCAGGGTGACAGAAAAATCTCCTGCTCCTATCTTCTTTGATACCTCCGCTATCTCTTTTATAGGTTCTGTAAGCTTCAGCGTCATGAAATATACCAGAAACATTACTATGACCAGAACTATTATAGCGGAAACTATAAATATTTCCATTATGTTGTAGGTATAGTCGTCCTGAGCCGCCTTTGAACTGAATGCAAGCACATAATATTCAGGTCCATTCGCTTTGAAAGACTTACCTATCACATGATATATAGCATCGAAAGCTCCTCCGAGATCCGAATAAACATACTCGCAATTGTCAGAAAAAGCTTCAAGCTCATGGACAGATATATTATGAGGGCTGCACACAGGATCCTTACTGGAGTTCACAAGCACTGCTCCCGTAGAGTCGCACAAGATAAAATCAGCGTTGCACGCCATTGAATACTGCATCATCTCATCTGTCACCGACTTTTTCCAGTCGGCAGGCTGAGCCAGCATTTCTTCCTGCGTATATAAAGCAAGAGCCTTGGTGTTTTTCTCCAACAGGCTCTTTTTTTCATCAATAAAATACCTTGAAGAAACCAGCAGTAATACCGTTCCTAAGCACACAAAGCTTATAAGTATTACTGCTGAACAAATTACAAAGTATTTAAAGAATATGCTTTTACGATTACTCATGCGGTGTTTCAGCAACTTCAAACTTGTATCCTACGCCCCATACAGTTTTAAGTGCCCACTTGTCAGAAACGCCCTCAAGCTTCTCACGCAGACGCTTAACGTGAACGTCGATAGTTCTCGAATCGCCGTAATATTCAAAGCCCCATACCTCATCAAGGAGCTGATCTCTTGTATAAACTCTGTTCGGATTTGAAGCAAGGTGGAACAGAAGCTCAAGCTCCTTCGGCGGTGTATCAAGCACCTGACCGTTTACTCTCAGCTCATATCTTGTCATATTAACTGAAAGCTTGTCATACTTGACTTCCTTTATCTCAGCTTCACCTGATGACTGACCTACTCTTCTGTAAACAGCCTTTATTCTTGCGATAACTTCCTTTGTATCGAAAGGCTTTACGATGTAGTCGTCAGCTCCAAGCTCCAGACCAAGCACCTTATCAAATGTTTCTACCTTTGCGGTTATCATGATGATAGGCACGTTGGACTTCTTTCTTATCTCACGGCATACCTGCCAGCCGTCTATACCAGGCAGCATAATGTCAAGCAGTATGATGTCAGGCTTAAGAGCGTTGAATTTTACCACTGCTTCCTCACCGTCATGTGCAAGTATTACTCCATAGCCCTCCTTTTCAAGGTAAAGCCTGAGCAGCTCGCAGATGTTCTTATCATCGTCTACTACCAATACTCGTCCAAGCGACATATTTCATCTTCCTTTCGTTTATTTACTTCTTTTCATGCCCATTATTTCAAATTTTCGCACTTCTGAAAATTTGAACAAAAGACAATAATTATTCAAATTGATATAAGTATTATAACAAATTCACAAACCCATTGTGTGAATATTTATTTAACTTTTTATTAAATATCATAATTTGCTTTAATTTTAAGCGGACGTCTGCAACAATATGTATATATTTAATTTAATTAATCAATAGTTTTGGATTTTACTTACAAAAACGCCGAGGATATTATTTGATTTTTGTAAACTATATCATAAAATATTACCCATTCCATACAAACAGCCTCCGCAGGATAACTACGGAGGCTGTAAATTATATCAGATATTAGTCATGGGAGCTTATTAGTACATACCGCCCATTCCGCCTGCACCTGCTGCTGCGGCTGCCATAGCAGCGTCAGCCTGTGGGTCCTTCTTGTCTGCAACAAGGCTCTCAGTTGTGAGCACCATTGAAGCAACAGAAGCTGCGTTCTGGAGAGCTGAACGTGTAACCTTAGTAGGGTCAACGATACCTGCAGGTATCATGTCAACATACTCAGAAGTATAAGCGTTGAAGCCGTAGCCGACCTTTCTTGAACGGATTATCTTGTCTATGATAACGCTGCCCTCAAGACCTGCGTTCACTGCGATCTGTCTAACTGGTTCTTCAAGAGCCTTGTAAACGATCTGAGCGCCTGTCTTTTCGTCACCGCTGAGCTTGTCAACGAGCTTCTTAACTGCTGGCATAGCGTTGATAAGAGCTGTTCCACCGCCTGCTACGATACCCTCTTCAACAGCTGCCTTTGTAGCTGCCAGAGCGTCCTCGATCCTCAGCTTCTTCTCTTTCATTTCTACCTCAGTTGCAGCACCGACCTTGATAACAGCTACGCCGCCTGAAAGCTTAGCAAGTCTTTCCTGAAGCTTTTCTCTGTCGAAATCAGAAGTTGTGTTCTCGATCTGTGACTTGATCTGACCAACTCTTGCCTTGATATCGTCGCTGTTGCCTGCGCCGTCAACGATGATAGTGTTCTCTTTCTGAACGACTACCTGTCTTGCTCTGCCCAGCTGCTCCATAGTTGTTTCGCTGAGTTCAAGACCAAGTTCAGATGAAATTACCTGACCGCCTGTGAGGATAGCGATATCCTGAAGCATTTCCTTTCTTCTGTCGCCAAAGCCAGGAGCCTTGACTGCAACACAAGTGAAAGTACCTCTCAGCTTGTTTACGATAAGAGTTGAAAGAGCCTCGCCCTCAACGTCCTCGGCAATGATAAGGAGCTTCTTGCCAGCCTTTACGATCTGCTCGAGAAGTGGAAGAATTTCCTGAATGTTAGAGATCTTCTTATCTGTGATAAGAATGTAAGCGTCATCAAGGACAGCCTCCATTTTATCTGTATCTGTTACCATGTAAGGTGCAATATATCCTCTGTCGAACTGCATACCTTCAACGACTTCGCTGTAAGTTTCAGCAGTCTTTGACTCTTCAAGAGTGATAACGCCGTCAGCAGTTACCTTTTCCATAGCCTCAGCGATAAGCTTACCGATATTCTCATCAGCGGCAGAAACAGCACCTACTCTAGCTATCTCATCAGAGCCTTCTATTTTCTTTGAGTTAGCGACGATAGTTTCAACAGCAGTATCTACAGCCTGATCCATACCTTTCTTAAGTACCATTGGATTAGCACCTGCTGCGATATTCTTCATACCCTCTCTAACAAGAGCCTGAGCAAGCAATGTAGCTGTTGTTGTACCGTCACCGGCAGCGTCGTTAGTCTTAGTAGCGACTTCCTTTACAAGCTGTGCGCCCATGTTCTCGAATGGGTCGTCAAGCTCGATCTCCTTAGCTATAGTAACACCGTCGTTTGTAATAAGAGGAGCACCGTACTTCTTATCAAGAACTACATTTCTGCCCTTAGGTCCCAGTGTTATCTTAACAGTATTTGCGAGCTTGTCGATACCGCTCTGCAAAGCTTTTCTTGCGTCTTCGCCAAAAATTATATCCTTAGCCATTGTAAATTACCTCCGTTTATATACTATTTAAAATGCAGTGAAATCAGTCAACAACTGCGAGAATGTCGTCCATTTTAACGATAATGAACTCTTCACCGTCCAGCTTAACATTAGTACCGCTGTACTTAGAGATAAGCACCTTGTCGCCCTTATTAACACCCATAGTAACGTCCTTTTTACCAGGGCCTACAGCTATTACCTCTGCGACCTCAGGCTTTTCCTTAGCTGAGCCTGTGAGAATGATACCACTCTTTGTGGTTTCCTCAGCCTCTGTCATCTTAACTACAACTCTGTCCTGCAATGGTTTGATCGCCATGATAAGTTCCTCCTTTTATAATACCTTTTAATATGCTAAATTAGGATCCTTCGTGGTCGCACCTATGTTTTCAGCACTCTCACGATCGGATTGTTAGCACTCAGTCTTTCTGAGTGCTAATTATATTTTAGCACCTTTTTCGCAAAATTCAAGTCATTTAAGGTCATTTATGTGATTTTTGTAGGGTTGCACAATATCTATTAAGTCGCAAAATGATTTTGAGAGCATATTGTACAATTTATTGTGGGGTATTGCAGGTCTGAAATCAGATTTTCGGGCGGAGATAAATGTATTCAATGGAGGTATGCGTATCAACAGTATCCATAATTGTAGGGGACGACGCCCTCGGCGTCCCGTTCGGAGGGGTAACGCCGTGGTTTTGGTATCTTCGATGTTGAATTATTCGGGGTGACATTGTTGTGATAATCTCCGTTAATTCAATGGGAGAGGAATATCGGGACGCCCATTTCTGTGAAACAGAAATTGCGTCGCTCCCCTACAGGTGCGGCGGGCAAGTTTTTGGTTGCCAAACCGTGTTGTAATTGTGGGCTTGTTCCTTCGACGGGCGAACGGTGTTCGCCCCTACAGATTTGTTGCCGTGGGGTTCGTGTTTCAGCCGTTTATATTCGATTTTCAAGCTTCAAACAAGGTGCAGGAAGTGCTTTTCTGTGCGATCAGAACCTCTCATCGTGTTCACCTAACTCACGTTGACAAAATGTTTCCTCATACACTGCTACCTTGCAGGATATTCGATTTGGGATAATACCCTTATACTTATCCCGAAAAAGGGGTGCTTTGTTGCATAAAAAATGCAACAATTGCAGAAATGTTGCCAAATTAAATATAAAATCATTTGTTTGCACAAGTTTAGCTGTCAAAATTTGTGCAGTTATTACACAAAATTATTACAGAAATATTGATGAAAGTACGAGAAAAAATAGTGTGTCTATGCAGTTATCCCACAATTTTAATTTATATCAATATATGCGATTTTAATAAAAAACAGTTGACAAATGGGTGCGGTTTGGTGTATTATTATATTGTAATCGTTTAATCGTTAAGATCAAACAATAATATATTCGGAGGTCAAAATTATGGCAGAGTATTTTAAGGATATTCCAAAAATCAAGTATGAGGGCGTAAACTCAACTAATCCCCTCTCTTTTAAGTATTATAACCCAGATGAGGTTGTAATGGGCAAGACTATGAGAGAACAGCTCAAGTTCGCTCTTTCATGGTGGCACACAATGGGCGGCGACGGCACTGATATGTTTGGCTGCGGCACTACTGACAAGACTTGGGGCGAGGCTGCTCCTGAGGCAAGAGCTAAGAAGAAGGTCGATGTTGCTTTCGAGATAATGGACAAGCTTTCTATCGACTATTTCTGCTTCCATGACCGTGACCTTTCTCCTGAGTACGGCGATCTCGGCACCACTAACGCAAAGCTTGCTGAGGTAGTTGACTACATAGCTGAAAAAATGGCTGCTGACCCTACTAAGAAGCTTCTTTGGGGTACTGCTAAGTGCTTCGATCACCCAAGATATATGCATGGTGCAGGCACATCACCTTCTGCTGATGTTTTTGCATATGCTGCTGCTCAGATCAAGAACGCTGTTGACGCTACTATCAAGCTTGGCGGTAAGGGCTACGTTTTCTGGGGCGGAAGAGAAGGCTATGAAACTCTTCTGAACACAAACATGGGTCTGGAGCTTGACAACATGGCAAGACTTATGAAGCTGACTGTTGATTACGCTCGTTCAAAGGGCTACACTGGTGATTTCTACATCGAGCCAAAGCCAAAGGAGCCTACAAAGCATCAGTATGATTTCGATACAGCTACAGTTCTCGGCTTCCTGAGAAAATATGGTCTTGACAAGGACTTCAAAATGAACATCGAGGCTAACCACGCTACACTTGCCCAGCACACTTTCCAGCACGAGCTGAGAGTTGCAAGAGATAACGGCGTATTCGGTTCTATCGACGCTAACCAGGGCGACCCACTGCTCGGCTGGGATACAGACCAGTTCCCTACAAACGCTTATGACGCTACACTTTGTATGTACGAAGTTCTCAAGGCAGGCGGCTTCACAAACGGCGGTCTGAACTTTGACGCTAAGGCAAGAAGAGGCTCATACACAATGGAAGACATTTTCCTGAGCTACATTGCAGGTATGGACACATTTGCACTTGGTCTTAAGGCAGCTGCAAAGATCATTGAGGACGGCAGACTTGACAAGTTCGTTGATGACAGATATGCAAGCTGGACAACAGGCATTGGTGCAGACATCATTGCAGGTAAGGCTGACATGGAGAGCCTTGAGAAGTATGCAGTTGAGAAGGGCGAAGTTACTGACTCACTTTCAAGCGGCAGACAGGAATATCTGGAGAGCGTACTCAATCAGATCATGTTCAATCTTTAGGCAGGGGCGTGCCCCTGCACCCATATCCGCTATCATTCGTGGTAGCGGATTTTTTTATCGCCGCCCATATCATTTTTACGATGTGATAAAATATGAAAGCGTGCCCCTGCACCCGTATCCGCTATCATTCGTGGCAGCGGATTTTTTGTACAAAAAAAGAGCGGAGTTTTTTGCTCCGCTCTTTGCTTTTTTCATTACTTTTCTTTTCTTGAGAGTTCCTGCAGCTCTTGTTCATACTGTGAGAAGCCCTCAACAGACTTCATAAGCTCGTCCTCAACGTGTTCTTCATGATTATCCTTAAACACAAACTTCAGGAATACCGGTGTGATTATCGTTGTTGCAACCACCATGATGATGATAGGTGCGAAAACCTCGTCGCCCATAAGTCCAAGCTTTTGTCCTTTAGCCGCTACTATAAGTGCGACCTCGCCTCTGGATATCATTCCCATTGCTATCTGCAAGCTTTCCTGATTTGTATACTTACAAACCTTTGCACCTAGTCCGCAGCCTATTATCTTTGTGACTATTGCCACAACAAGGAGCAAAACTGTGAACAGCACCATTTTGCCGCTCATATTTATGCCGTTCATTGTAAGACCGATGCTTGCAAAGAACACCGGTGAAAGGAACATATACGAAAGTGTTTCAAATCTGTTTGAGATATACTTTACGTCCTTTTCGCTTGAAATTGCAAGACCTGCAACAAATGCGCCTGTGATATCTGCTACGCCGAAAAGCTCTGCTACATACGCCATGAGCAAGCAGAAAACGAAGGAAATGATAACGTGACGTCTAAGGTCTTTTTTATCTCTTTTTCTCCACTTTGTGAACACAACATGGTAAACGACTGTACAGCCGATAGCCACTGCAAAGAACGCTACTATCTTAATAAGGACTGTTGCAACGTGAACGCTTGTATCTGCAAGGCTTGTGATAAGGGTCAATGCGATGATACCGAGGATATCGTCTATGATAGCCGCACCGAGAATGGCATTACCTGCTCTTGTAGAGAGCTTGCCAAGCTCTTTCAGAGTTTCTACTGTGATAGAAACTGATGTTGCAGTAAGCACAACGCCTATGAAGAGGTGCTGCAGGAATGGTGAGCAGGCGAGCTTATCGCCCTTGCCTACGCCCATTGCAGCGGCAAGTCCAAGGCCGCCGAACAGTGGTACGATAACGCCAAGAAGAGCGATTATGAATGACGCTTTACCGGTCTTTTTAAGCTCCTTAACGTCTGTTGTAAGTCCTGCGGTGAACATCAGCACGATAACGCCGATTTCTGACAGTTCTGAGATGAACTCAGTTTCTTTTACAACATTAAGAACAGCAGGTCCGAGTATTACACCCGCCAACAACGCACCGACTACCTGCGGCAGTTTCATTTTCTTTGTTACAAGACCGAGAATCTTGGTCGAAAGCAGTATAAGTGCAATAAACAATATGTAGCTATACTCTTCCATGATTTTACTTCCTTTCCACACCGCCATTGTATGACGTTAATGCGTAAAAATAACGATTCACAGCATTTTACTTTCTGCAAATCGTCATTGATTTTCCGTATCTTATTATAGCATTATGCCGCACTATAGTCAACAGACAGCACAATTTGTTCACAAAAAAGAGCAACAAAAAAGAGCCGCAAAAGTCGGCTCTTTTTGTGATTATTTTATCAAAGTTTGTTTATACAGCTTTTTTGCCGTTAGGGAATATCTTATCCTCGCAGATACCTGCCATTTTCTCTATAGCAGGCTGGATATCCTGCCACAGACCACAGCCATCGTCCTGACCGCTTGTTTTCCATGCAAACACACCGTTCCAGCCATTGTTGTAAGCGTCCTCATAAGCTGAGGTGATGTCGAAATCGCTGTCGCTTGCAACGGCCGGGCATTCGCCTATAACGCAAGGCTTTGTACCGTCAAGGCCAAAGTCTGTTGGAGATTCGCTGAAAGGATATCCCCACATTCCCTGCATCCAAGTGTACCAATGAGTTGAATAGAAGTCAACATAGGCAAGGCTCTTGTCATACTTATCACCGCTCAAAACGCTCTGAAGCTCGCTGTCGGATATTTTGTTGCCCTGCTGGCTGTCGGAGTTATACTTTATCATACCCAGACCCACGGTTACAAGAACGTCTGAATTTGCATGGATAGCTGCAGCTGCCTTTGCATAATACTGCTCCAGATAGGACCAATCAAGCTTGCCGCACTCTTCATTTTCAACTATCCAGTCAGGCTCGTTACAAAGGTCTACAGACCAGAAATAGTCGCTCTTGCCGTATCTCTGAACGAGAGGAACTATGTAGTTATCTACAAACATATCTGTCTTGTCGCTGTCCTGAATAAGAGTTCTCCAAGCCTGATAATTCTGGTTCTGATCCTTGAAGTTATCAAAGGACTGAACTGTTGCCATTATATAGATCTGATACTGCTCTGCAAGATAGAACAGATTGTCAAGATCCTCCCAATGAGCTGTTGTTGCACCGTCAAATGTACCGTCTGCTGAGATAGCCATACCAACGTCGCCGTTGCAGATTATCCATATTCTTGCGGCATTTACGCCTGAATTGTGAAGCTTCTGGAAATGATCCTGCCAGAACTCAAAATTAAAGCCTCCGCCGAAGTCGTTCCACTTATCCCATGGAGCGTTCACTCCATTGAACCAAAGCTCCTTGTCGCCCACCATGAATTTTGTTCCGTCGATCTTGACTTTCGCTGAGCCGTCGGTCGTTGTTGCATAATCCTTTTCAGGCATTGCAGTTTCCGAAACAACGGCAGAGCTGTTGGTTGCTTTGCTTTCAGCCTTTGAGCTTGAGGAATTATCTCCGCAGCCCACGGTCGAAACAAGCATCAGCACTGCAAGTGATGATGCAAGCCACTGTTTAACTTTCATAAAATACACCTTTCCTTTCTTTGGACTAAAGTTTTGAACACATTTGATTATAGCACAATACCGCTTCATTTTCAATAGCAAAATCTGATTTTTGGCAGATAATATCCTCTGAATTTTTAACATCGTATAATTATATCAGCGTTAATAAATCAGCACTTTTTTTCATATGGTAATTAAAAATATGAACATTTGAGATTTATACACAAAAAGAATGTATGTTATTTGTTTAATAAGCGTATTCTAATTTGAACAGAGATGTGGTATAATAAAAGATACTGATGAGGTTAATATTTTATATATGAAAGGACGGGAAAGAATGAAATCAGTATCAAAAAGATACCTGAGCTTTATTTTATCTCTTTTAATGGCAATGACCATATTTATTGGTCTTGACCTTGGGGATATAAATGCGCAGGCATTGTCGGGAGATACTCTCAAAAACGCTGACACGGAAGCCATACTTGAGGATATGGGTCTGGGCTGGAATTTGGGCAACTCTCTTGACGCAACAGGCGGTTCGGGTCTTGACACGGAAACATCGTGGAGCAATCCTAAAACAACTCAGGCTCTTATAGACAAGGTAAAGTCCTTAGGCTTCAACACAGTGAGAGTGCCTGTTTCTTGGGGCAAGCACGTATCGGGTGACAACTACACTATCGACTCAGCATGGCTTGCAAGAGTAAAGGAAGTAGTTGATTACTGCTACAAAAACGATATGTATGTAATTCTCAACATTCATCATGACACAAAGTCTTCTGAAAGCGCTTCGGGAGCAGGATATTATCCAAGGTCTTCTGCATATTCAAGCTCTGAGAAATTTGTTACGAGCGTATGGTCACAGGTGTCAGAATATTTCAAGGATTATGACTATCATCTTATATTTGAAACATTGAATGAGCCTCGTCTTATCGGCTCCAGCTATGAATGGTGGTTCAACAAGTGGAGCATTCCGTCAGAGGTAAAGGACGCTATAGACTGCATTAACAAGCTCAATCAGAAGGCTGTTGACACCATAAGAGCCACAGGCTCAAACAACAGGAGCAGACTTATCATGTGTCCCGGTTACGACGCTTCCATAGACGGTGCAACAGTTTCAGGTTTCAAGCTTCCTACAGATATCTCAGGCAACAAAAACCGCATCGCTGTATCAGTTCACGCATACAGCCCTTACAACTTTGCAATGAATGTTGGTCCAGGCTCGACCTCTGCATATACATCTTCAATAAAGAGTGAGCTTCGGGACCTTTTCAGCACGCTGAAAAGCAATTTCCGTGACAAAGGTATACCTGTTGTTATCGGCGAGTTTGGCTCAACGGACAAGAACAACACTGCAGAGCGTGTAAAGTGGGCGACAGACTACACTGCGCTTGCAAAGAAGAATAACATTCCATGCGTACTGTGGGACAACAATGCTTTTGCAAGATACAACGGAAACAGCATTGTTCTCAACGGTGAATATCACGGCTACATAAACAGAAAAAACAATACTGTTACAAGTCCTGCAAAGGACGTTATCGAGGCTCTTATGAAGCCTTACGGCAACAGAGTAGATCTTAACTGTTCTTCAAGCGTTACGATAATTGCGGGACAAAGCAAGAACATTGGAGCAAGCTCATCAACAAGCGGGGCTGTTCTCACATACAAAAGCACGACTCCGTCAATATGCACTGTTGACAAGAACGGAAACGTGACCGCTCTCAAGACAGGCACAGGATATGTTACTGTTACGGCTTCTGCAAATGGTTATGACAGCGTTTCAAAGGACGTTAAGATAGTTGTTTCAAAGAAGAGCCTTAACAACGGACTTCTTACGCTTTCAGAAACAAGCTATGTTTATGACGGCACATACAAAAAGCCTGCGGCTACAGTTACGCTTGACGGCAAGGTGCTTCAGGCAGGCAAGGATTACACTATCTCATATAGAAACAATCTAAACGTTGGCGTTGCAACTGTTATTGCGACAGGCATGGGCGACTACACAGGTTACACATCAAAGAACTTCACTATCACAAAGCGTGCAATGGCAGGCGGAACTGTTTCAGTGGCTTCAAGCGTTTCATTCACGGGAAGCAATATTACTCCGTCAGTTACAGTAAAGGCAGCAGGCAGGACGCTTACAAACGGCACTGACTACACAGTTTCATACTCAAACAACAAGAACGTCGGCACGGCTAGCGTTTATGTATACGGCAAGGGCAACTATTCAGGCACACTGAGCGCTAAATTCGACATTCTTCCTGCGAAACAGCAGATACAGAAGCTTGAAACCAGATACAAGGGCTTCTATATTGATTGGGCGCAGAAAGGCTCTGCAACGGGATATGACGTTGAGTATTCTGTAAACGCAAACATGAATGGTGCGGCTTCAAGGCATTTGACAGCAAACAAGCCTGACACGCTGACAGTAAGCGGTCTGACAGGGGACAAGACATATTATGTTCGTGTTCGTTCTTACACAAACAGAAACGGCAAGGTATACTACGGCGCATGGTCTGATGTAAAGAGCATAAAGACAGCTAACAACGATATCACAAAGGCTTCTGTTTCAGGCATTTCCACAAAGGCATTCACAGGAAAGGCTATTACACAGAACGTAACTGTAAAGGTCAGAGGCACTGTTCTTAAAAACGGCACTGACTACACAGTTTCATACTCCAACAACAAAAAAGTTGGCAAGGCTACTGTAAAGATAACAGGCAAGGGCAAGTATGGCGGAGTTATCACAAAGACGTTCAAGATAAATCCTGCAAAGCAGGAGATACAGAAGCTTACGGCTAAGTCAAAGGCATTCTTTATCGACTGGGCGCAGAAGGGCTCTGCTACCGGATATGAAATTCAGTATGCAACAAACTCAAAGTTCACAAGTGCAAAGAAAGTTACCATAACGAACAATAAGACCGACAAGACCACTGTTTCAAAGCTTTCAGGCAAAAAGAAATATTATGTACGTGTTCGTTCGTACACAACTGTAAAGGGTACAAAGTATTACGGGGCTTGGTCGGCAACAAAAACTGTCACTACAAAGAAATAAGGCTATATTGGCATAATGAAAATACCGACGGCTCAGGTTGAGCGGTCGGTATTTTTTTGCGATATTTTTCAGTTTGTGGGGAAGCTAGGCGGGCGAACGCTGTTTGCCACTACATGGGGTCGGGGTTTTATCCGTTAGTGCTTGCCACAAAGAAGTATGTTATGTAGGACAGGACGATAAATGCAGAAGAAAGATAGCTCAGGGTGCTGACTATGGCTTTGCAGGGGGCTTTTTCAGAGCGGTTGCAAAGGTCTGTGAAAAGTCCGATATTTATAAGTCCTATGAGCATACATGGGATTATGTATCTGAAATTCATTGTGCAGATAAAAGGATATCTGATACAGAAGTTATAATAGTTGCCTAAGACAGTGGCATAGACCACTGTGAGCATGAGTTTTTCGGTAAATCTTGCGTTATCGGTCTTTACAAAAAGCACTATGAGCATTGCCACAAAGGATATGACTGCGAGTATCAAGGCTATCCAGAAAAGTGCATATGGCACGAGCATTGCGTTTTTGGGGAAGAAAGTTTCGTTTATGCCCTCGCCAAAAATGGAGTTTTTAAGCATTGCTATGGTAGGGTTATACTCTTTATAGCTTTCACCGCCCCACTGCTCAAAGACTATTTTGATCTGTGAGAAGCTGAAGTCTGTAAGGCGGTGTTTGGCTGTAAGGTCGCCTATATACTGGCTGTCGGCATTTGAAAGGCTTGGGACATAGTTTGGTTTTACGCCGAAGCGCAGGTAGTTTCTCACGCTCCACCAAAGTCCAAGAGGACAGCATATTACACCGAAAAGGCACATTTGGCCCAGGCGGTTTGCCATATGCTTGCGGTTTTGCACAAGCGCCATAAAGAAAAATATGGCTACGGCAGGGGCGATAAGCCCTACGGATATTTTTGTCATCATGCCAAGACCGATACAGAGGGCTGCTTTGGCGATATTCTTTGCGGTCTGTTCTCTATACCATTTCAGCACGCAATATATTGCTCCCACTGTAAAGCACAGCATGAGAGGGTCGTTATTTATTCCCCCTGACATTAGGACAAGGTATGGATACATACAGCACATACCAAACGGTATGGTCAGGGCTTTGCCTTTAAGGTCAAAGAGCCTTAATATCTTATAGACTGTTATTGTTACGGCACAGACATAGAAGAGGGTCAAGGCTTGTATAGCCTCGCACGCCATGTAATACTCTATGCCTATGGAGGTGCAGAATTTCAGCCACACCGCACAGATGATATGATGCAGAGGCGGGTGATAATACTGCCAAAGGGTGGTAGGGTCGAAATTCGGCAGGGCGTTGTTATTATAGATATACTCTATATAGCCTGCGTGACCGCCCTCGCCGCCGAAATACCACACGTCATTCTGCCTTGTGTAAATATCAGACATGAAAACATATGAATATCTCAGCACAAAGCCTGCACCTGCCAAGGCAAAGCAGGTGACACGGTCGTGGAACTTTTTATCGTTATTGAGCAGAACGACATACATAACAAGCACGGCGCAAAGTCCTGCAAAGCAGATAAAAGCCGCTTTATATTGGGTATGTACGAAATAATTCACTGCCGCAAGGGTCAAAAGGGTCTTGCCTGCAAAGGTCAAAACTGAGCCTGCGGTATGCTTTCCGCTGTCATCGAGCTGTTTCAAAAACCGTCTGAGGTAGAAAAACTCTATTATCATGAAAACGCCACACACAATGACGCCGTTTAAAAACTTATAGCTATAGCTTCCAAAGCCTGTGAGTGCAAGGCATATGAACGCTGAAACTATATAAGGGTGACGGCTGAGGGTGCGGAAGATCGCCTCAAGCCGTCTGTCGCTTATGGCTCTTCTGTTCATGTCTTTCCGCAGGGACAGAAGAAGTCCACCTTTCTTTTTGTTCATATTAGTTTCCAGATTTTTCTTCGTGATATTCTTTTTCTGTGTTCACGTTCCAAATATCTTTTCTGCTCTTTTTGCCTGTTTTTATGGCTTCGGCTGTTTCCATGGCGGTGAGCATTGAATGATCCATATTATTATATCTATGCTGACCGTTTCTGCCAACGCAATAGAGGTTCGGGAAAGTATCGAGGAACTTTATCATGGTATCGAAATGCTTATATGTATCAAAATAAGCAGGATAGGCTTTCTTGACCTTTTCTCTATGGGAATCGAGGACTTCGTTTTCGGAGATGACGCCCATTTTAACAAGCTCAGCGGTTGCGAACTTCACGCAATCCTCCTCGGACATATTCCAGAAATCGTCCCCCTCGGCACAGAAATACTCAAGGCCTATCCAAACTGTATCCTCAGGCTTTTCCACCATATAAGGCGACCAGTTGTTGAATATCTGTATTCTGCCCAGTTTCACGCCCTTATCCTGAACATATATCCAGCAGTCAGGGACGATATTGCCGAGAGTTGTTTTATTTGTTTCATTTTTAAGGTTGAGCTTATTGACAAGCAGACCAACGGTAACAAAGTCACGGTATGGCAGACCCTTGGCTATCTTTATGACAGTATCGCAAGGCTTTGTGCCGTCCATGCCGAGGATAAGGTCTTTGACAGGCATTGAGGAGATAAAGATATCACCTGTGAAGGTCTTTTCGCCCTCAGCGGTATCGCAGACAACGGAGGTGACTTTTCTGCCCTCGCACATTATTTTCTTCACCTGACAGCCTGTGAGTATTTTTCCCCCAAGCTCTTTTACTTTCTCAGCGGCGGTTTCCCAAAGCTGACCTGGGCCGTATTTTGGATACCAGAACTGCTCGATGAGGGAGGTTTCCACCTCGCCCTTATTCTTTGTGCCGAACACCTTTTTGAACATATCTTTCAAAAGGGCTGTGATAGAGAGGCCTTTTACACGCTGTGAGCCCCAATCTGCGGATATCTCGCTTGGGTGTCTACCCCAAAGCTTTTCGGTATAGCCCTCAAAGAACATAGAATAGAGGACCTTTCCGAAGCGGTTTATGTAGAAATTCTCAAGGTTTGTTTCAGGCTTTTTGAACACGCACGCCCACAGGTAGCTAAAACCTGCTTTCATGGTGGTGACAAAGCCCATGTTCTTTATGGTTTCGGGCTTCATTGAGATAGGGTAGTCGAAGAAGTGCTTATTGTAATAAATTCTCGACACTCTGTCACGGACGAGCATTACATTATCCTCGGTTTCAGGGTCGGGGCCGTTTTCGGCAAGCGGCTTTTCGTGGCCTAGCTTTTTATCGTCATAGGCAGGCTTGCCCTGCAAAGGCATAAGGTCTGCCCACCAATCCATGACCTGCTGATTTTTGGAGAAAAATCTGTGTCCGCCTATATCCATGCGGTTGCCGTTATATCTCACTGTCTGTGATATTCCGCCCATTGCCTGCGAGCCTTCAAGTATGGTCACGTCATAGTCACCGCCGTTTTTAAGAAGCTCCATTGCCGCAGTCAGACCCGCTGGGCCTGCGCCTATAATAATTACATTTTCCATGTGTTATCCTCTCCTGTTCAGTCTTTATTTTTATCAAATATAATAAATTTTCTGCCTGCAAAGTTCCATATGAAAACTATCACTGTGGAAACAAGTTTGCCCACAAGATAATATTTATCCTGTGGGAGAAGCGTGCCGAATATGAGCTTTGAAGCAAGGATATCCTTGAAAAACCATATTATTGCGGCGTTTATGCCAAGTCCCACAACGCCCACGGCGGCAAATGCCGCAAACTCTGCAAGGCGGTTTTTTATCTTTGAATTTTTGAATATCCAAAACGTACTCAGGGAATAATTCACCAAAAGTCCTGCCACGAAAGAGATAGTCGCGGCAATGACGGGGTCGAAGCGGCAAAGCTCCACAAGTGCTGTCATAATGCCGTAATCCACCACAAATGCGAATCCGCCCACAAAGACGTATCTGAAAAACTGTATGAATGTATTATCGGTATCGCCCGAAAAAAGCTGTTTTATCTTCATTTTCACGTTCCGTTCCTAATATGCTGACACATATAAATGCGTTCACAGGGGCAAAAAGTTGCACACAGGTGGTTACTGCGGCTCAACTTCTCCCTTTCGCACAAATATACGTTCTGCTTTTTGTACACATTGTTAGAAACACATAGTTCACAAAGCATCAATTAATATTATACAACTTTTATGTCGTTTCGTCAAGCAAAATTATGCAAAAAATAAAAAACGGACGGTTTTATCCGTCCTCTGAGGGTGTATGAAAATTTTTGCCGATCGGTCAATGACAAAAAGAGGGCGACCAAAGGTCGCCCATACAAGTTTTTTCAGAACCATTACAAATCATATTCTGTTATGAGGTTTTTGTCTTTTATCTTCATACATATATTTATCGGCTATGTGCATTACATCGTCAAACCAGAAGTTTTCCACCGAGGCTACTGCTGCGCCCACGCTTACTGAGAGGACATAGGATCTGCCGCTTCGCCTGTTCAGCTTTGCCATTTTATCCTTTATCTCTTCCTTGACCTGCTCGGAAAGGTCTGTATCAACGATAGCGAAAAGGGCAAGCTCATCTCCGCCAAATCTGCCGCAGACCTTATTTTCTATGCTCACGCTGTCGATAGCATTTGCGGCGGCTCTTATTGCATAGTCGCCTGCTTCGTGTCCGAAATTATCGTTTATATACTTTAATCCGTCAACGTCCACTGAAACCACCAATGCAAGCTGGTCGTTTCTTCGTGGGAGAGTTTCAAGGGCATTATAAAAGCCTGTACGGTTATAAAGCCCTGTTAGCATATCGTGACGGTACATTTCTTCGATATGCTTTGTCATATACTTCTGATAGGTGACGCTTCGGAAGCTGCCCAAGGCGGTATTCAGGGAATTTACATAGAGTGGTATTTTAAAATACTCGTTGAGCCTGACAGGAAAATAGAAGCAGGCATAGCCAAGTGGTATGCCGATATAGGCAAGTGCGGAGAATATGAGGGGAACTTTATAGTCCATTATATTCTCTATATCGGGAATGATGTTGGTGCGGTCAAAAGGCTGTGGGACATCTCTGTCTTCCACGGCACGGCTCCGCAAAAGTATCATTTCATCGTCAAAAAGCGGTTCTTTATTGCTTACACGAGGGTCTTTACGTTCGTCAAAGAAATCACCATTCACCACAACAGCCATATCGCCAAAAGCATACTCTTTCAGCAGGGCGGCAAGAGTCTTAGGAGTTTCGCAATTCATGATATTCACTGCAAGCTCATAGAGGACACGCTCCTCGTCCTGATAGCGGTTCATTCTGTCTCGGAGTATTCTGATATTCTCCCCTGTATTTATCTGCTCCACTGAGGGTTCACAGCCGCAGGAATTTTCAACGGACAGATCATAGTCAACTGTATATACCTTTTCGGTCTTTTCACCAGCCAAAGCTTTACTTATAGTATTGATGATGGTTTTAGCGGTATCATCATAGCTACAGCCGCTTGTTGTAAGCATAGGTGTACAGTACCTAGCCTCTTCAAGTCCGTCAAAGCCTGTTATGATAATATCTTCAGGTATTTTATAGCCACGTCTTTGAAACTCAGCCCCTGCGGCTATAGCCATCATATCGTTTGCACAGACGATCGCTCTTGGGACTTTATTTCCCTCTATCATATCGTCCACTGCTTTCAAAGTAGGTGCTGACCAATAGTCACCGTAATAAAAGACATCGTTTCTGAATGGGATATCATACTCCTCGAGTATCTTTCTGAAAACTGCTATACGCTCTTCTGAATTTTCTTCGTCTTTTCTGCCTGCGATAAAGCCTATATCTCTTACACCATGCTGTTCTATCACATGGCGAACCACTTGCTCAAAGCCTTTTGCATAGTCGAATTTGATGCTTATGCAATCGTCATGCTCTACGCCGACTGATATGACAGGCTTACCATATTCGGCGGCGTCCATTCTGATTTTTGTCATTACATCTTCAGCATACACGCCCTCTTCAAAGGTAACTACGGCATCTGTTATATTATAATCAATAAGGTCAAACACAGACTGCTCGCCTTTTTCAGACAGAGTCTTCCAATAAAGATCTGAGCAGGTGTGATATACAAAGAGCCTGTAATCGTTTTCAACAGCAAAATTATTAAGAGCCCGTATGATTCTATAGTTACGCTCATCATAGACTTTACACATACAGACAGCAATTATTTTGATGTTACCGATCATACAGCACAGCTCCTTTCCTATAAATTCAAATACAGTGTTATTATAACATGATTTAATGAATAAATCAAGAGAAAATTGAACAATTTTTAAGAAATTAAGACATAGTTTCGCACACTTGATTAAATGATTAAAGAAAAGGAGCAGTTTGTTAATCCAGCCTGCTCACATCGTTCCATGACCTTACACGCTGATAAGACATTTTATGCTGTTGGAGATACTCGTCGGTATTTTCGGGAGGGCTGGCGATATCCTGTGGTTTATCGCTTGTAAAGATATCCTCATAATCGTTAGTTATGACCTTATCGCCCTTTTGGTTATCCAGCAATTTTTGCAGGTTTTCGGTCATTTTATCACGGGTAAGCCCCTCGAAGTCTATACGCTCTTTTCTGCCGTCGAAGGGAAAGTTGGGGAGTTTACGCATGAAATTAAGGTCAGACACAGTTTTTGCGGTGATGACAGCGGCTACTATAAGGTAGGCGAGCATAACGAAAGTATCGCCTGACACGCTGTCAAAAAGGACGAATTTCAGACCCATATATAATATCATCACGGCAGGGGAGGCGACTATCAATTTAGTTGTATCCGCCATGAGCAAAGCACCGCAGGCGGCAAACGCCGCATAGTTAAAAAAGGCATTTGAGCTTGCATCAAAAAATGCGAACATCGCACTTTCCGCCGCAAAATAATTCGCCCATCCTATCATTCCGTATATTATAACCGCAGGAATAAGCAACGCAAAGGTAAAAGCTGCAAATCGCCGCTGCCTTTTTATAAGCCTGCGGAAATGCCTGCGAAGAGTTTCGTCAGGCAGTGTTTTATAGTCGGCTCTCAGATCAAACATTTCCATGTTATGTCACCTCCTGAATTTATTATAGCATGGGGGGAGGGGATTGTCAAATGGTTTCTGGGGGTGTTAGCACAAACCATGTAGGGGAGCGGCGCAATTTCTGCTTTGCAGAAATACGACGTCCCGATATTTCTTGCCCGTTAAATTATTGGAGAATTTCACAATAATGTCACCCCCGAATAATTCAACATCAAAGATACAAAAAATACAGCAGTATTCCTCCGAGTGGGACGCCGAGGGCGTCGTCCCCTACAATCCTGAATTTACAGCAAACTCCAGACACAGGCGAACAATGTTCGCCACTACATCTCATTCGGGCAAGTTCCTGCCGCCGCAAAATCGCTCCGCTCGGTGCTGACTTTTACCTTGTGCTTGTGCACAACTTTGGTCTGCTATGCTCATTCCTCATTCCTCACTTAACTTCACTCCTCATTTAACTCCGCTCCTCACTTAGCCTCGCCCCTGATTTATTCAAATGTAATCGTTTTATACCTATTGCATTAATTTGCTTTTTGTTGTATAATATATTTGTTAATATATACAGCCATTTGGCAAAATCAAGATATGAAAGGACCTTATTACTATGAAGAAATTCCTTGCGGCGGCTCTTGCTCTTTGCATGACAAGCGCTGCTCTCACAAGCTGCGGTGATTCAAACAGCTCTTCTGCTGCTGACTCAAACTCCGCTGCGGCAAACTCTCAGGCTTCCGATTCAAGTGCGGCTGATACCGAAAGTGTTTCAGACAAGCTTCTTGCTGAATACCCTGCATCTACTGAAAAGATAGATGTTAAAAATGGTGCTACTGAGAACATGATCGCCAGAAGCGTTATCAACGAGGGCGACACTTCCCGTCTTGCGGCTAAGCTCGACTACGCTCTGCAAAATCCTAAGGAGACAACAAAGATCTGTTTCATCGGCGACTCTATCACGGCAGGTTCGGGTGCTAACTCCTCAACTAATCAGTATGTAAACCAGTTCAAGAGCTGGTGGGAGGAAAACATAAGCTTTTATGTTGATGTTACTAATGCCGGTATCGGTGCAACTGACTCATACATAGGTGTTCACAGGGCACAGCGTGACGCTTTGGAGGCTAAGCCTGACATTATCGTTATCGAGTTTATCAATGACGCTGATGATGAATTTTATGAGTCCTGCATGGACAGCCTTGTAAGAATGTGTCTTGAGCAGGACAACAATCCTGCAGTTATGATACTTGAGCCTTCAACCGAGGGGGGCACATCTCCGCAGGCTGCACATCTCAAGGTAGCACAGGCTTACAACATTCCTATGATATCTTATCATGACGCTGTTATGCCTGAGATAGAGGCTGGCAACTTCACATGGGCTGACATTTCACCTGACAACGTTCACCCTAATGATGACGGACACGTTATAATGGCTTCACTGCTCACAAAATTCGTTGGCAACATAAAGGACAATATTGACAGCGTTGACAAGGAAGCGAAGGCATTTGACACAAGCACTGTTGCACCGACGGGCGATGTATTCGCTGACGCTACTATCGGAAGCCGTCAGACAGAGGACATTGTAAAGACAACTGACGAGGGAACATTCACAGATGTTACAACATTCCAGAAGTTCACAGACGGTTGGGGAACAACAACAGGCGGCACTATCAAGTTTGAGATAACTGCAAAGAACATTGGTATGATATACTACATGACAGTTGACGGCAAGTCCGGCGTGGCTGCTGTAAAGGTCGATGGCGAGGACGTTGCGACTATCAACGCTGACTTCACAAGCGGCTGGGGCAACTATGCTAAGGCTCAGCAGATATACTCATCTGACGAGGTGGCTACTCACACTGTTGAGGTAACTGTCGTTGATGACGCAAAGCCTAACTTCCAGATACTTAACTGGCTTATTTCATAAGGATCTATAATAATATTTTGGCGGATACGAGGGTACGTATCCGCCGATTTTTTGTTTTCATTTATGTTATATGAATTAAATAGGACACAAAATATTTAGCGAAAACTAAGCAGCCAGCTTAACAAAAACGAAAATAGATATGATATAATAAATATGCTGAAAGAAACAAACACAGCGATAACTTATTGATCCCCTTAATAAGACTTCTCCCGACAGGTTTTCCGACTGTCGGGAGTTTTTTTGCATATTAGTTTTCTTTTTGTTCTGTGATAATATCCGAAAGCTTATTTATCAGATCTTCAGGCACGTTGTAGTAACACTTATTTATCTTTACGTTATACGCATCTGCCGTCGTTTGTCTGACAATTATGCTATATTCTTTACCGTCTGATACTTTCCACTGAGCAGTACCCTTTGAAAGCATTCCATTTTTTGCTGTATTTTCATCGACCGCATAGCTTAAACTTTCGTTGAGGAGCTGGCTAAATTCTGTTATAGCCGTTTCATCTGTTATATCCCAGTTTTTCCCCTTTGCATATGGGTCGCCATACTCGGCAGACACGCCAAAGCCATTTATATTGCTGAAATCAAGTTCTGTGATACTATCATTGTCCACCGAAGCTTCACTTTGTTCAGTGCTTTCACCGAGCACAACAGAGCTGTTTGCAGGCGTTGGGGCGGCACTGCTTTCTGTGGTATTTCCGCAGGCTGTCATTACAGCTATTCCTGACAAGGTGAAAATAAATAATATTTTATATTTCATTTTTTTCATAATATCGCCTCCTGTAATAATTATACTGGAATTGGATAATCATTTCAATTGACGAAACAGACAATTTTTAGGAATGTGCTTTGTGCAAATGACATATTATATCATGTGCTATATTACTAAACCCGACAGGCTTTCCGACTGTCGGGACTTTTTTTCTATAATTTATTACGCATAGTGTCCTGTAATAATAATTTAGCTTAAAATTAACATTTTATTTACAAAATGTAATCGTTATCCTAAGCAGCCAGCTTAACAAATCGTGAAAACAATGTGATATAATTGTTGTAAAGTAACAAGTAACAAATAACAAATATATGACACATAAGGAGGAACATTATGAAATATAACTCTTTTCTAGGAAAGATAGACAGCGCCCTGAGTATGACAAGTGCGGAAACGTGGGCTCGTGATAGTTTGCAAACCGCCAAAGATGACTTTTGGTCTACAATTCTCTTTGGTGTTATATTTCTGGTCGTGGTTTCAGGAATATGTTTTGGAATATTATGTTTAAGATTTTTGGTTTTTGGAGGTTAAAATTATGAGTTTCTTAGACGATCTTGATGATAGAATCAATAAAGCTTCAAATGCTCTCGATTCTGCTTATAATACTGCAAACAATACATTAAATACAACAAGTAAGGCATTGAATTGGAACAAAAATAACAAAAGTTTTAAAGATAGTCTAGAATATAAAATGATTGTCAAAAAGACAAATCGACTGCAAAAAGCAGCAAGCGTTTTACAGATCATCTTTTTATTGCTGTGCATAGCAATAATCATTGCCACTATAGTCATGTGTGTAAAAGGAAATGATATTATACTAAGATTAGTAGGACTTGTGTAGGGAGTGAAAGATATGTCACTTTGTAATATAAACAATTCATCAGGAACTATATGCGCATTCTGCAAGAACTGGAATGACCGACAGGATACTCATATAAAACACAAAACTTTCAACTTTTGGGAATATGATAATCAGGCAAAAGAATACTGTTCTGTAAGAAAAGTCAAAACTATAGCTATTGATAGATGCCGCTATTTTAAGCCAAAACTTTATTAATAGTTGAAATAAATTTGAAAGGTGGTGTTTTCTATGCCAGGTGTACAGTGCCCATATTGTCACACTTTTGTCAATATTAGCCCAGGCAGCAATAAGTTCTGCCCTAACTGTCAATCTTTTATTCAAATTGACAAACAAGGCAATATAACAAAAACAAGACCAGGTCAAAAAGCAAAAAAAGATTATGGTGCTTAAAAAGCGACCACCCCGAACAAGCTTGTTCGGGGTGGCTTTTTTGCACAAAAAAATCGGCAGCAGGCACATGATAGCGTCTGCTGCCGAAAGTTTTATATTGTTTTAAGCATTAAAGCAATTATCCAAGAACAACAACGATGTTTGTCTGCTCTGTCATCTTGCACTCGCATACGAAGTTGCCTTCAACTGCTTCGCCGTTGACTGTCATAGACTTTACGCCGCTCTGAACGTGGTCTGGGTTCTGAATGTCGATTGAAAGGTGCTTGCCACGGAAGTTCTTTTCGATCTTAAAGCCATCCCATGTGTGTGGGATAGATGGGCTTATTACAAGTCCCTCTGCGTTTGGTCTCATACCGCAGATACCCTCTACGCAGCCTACCATTACTGTTGAGCCTGTACCTGTCAGCCAATGAACGTGTGAACGTCCTGCATATGGTGAACGTGTTGACTCTGTAAACTGACCGTGAACGTATGGCTCAAGTATTCTTACTTCTGCCTTATCATTCATGTTTGCAGGTGAAGACTCGAGGAAGTACTCGAATGCTCTGTCACCGTGACCGAGAAGTGACTCTGCAAGGATAGCCCAGCCCTGTGTCTGTGAGAAGATACCACCGTTCTCCTTTGTATCAGGGTTGAAGATGTGCATGAGAGCACCGTCAAAGTAATGATCTACATAAGGTGGCTCCATGATCTTTACGCCAAATGGAGTATTGAGTATCTCATGTACCTTTTCCATAGCAGTTTCAGCCTGCTTCTCAGAAGCAAAGCCTGAGATAACTGACCAAGACTGTGGGTTGAGCCACATTGAAGCCTCTGGATCCTTCTTAGCGCCAACGATCTCGCCGTTCTCTCTGTAGCCTCTGATGAATCTATCCTCGTCCCAGCAAGCTTCAAGGCTCTTGCCGAGTTCAGGCTGTACCTTATCGATATATGAAGCGTACTCATTATCGCCTCTGTCAAGAGCATAGCCCTTGATGATGCTCATTGCATAGTAGAGCTGGAATGCAACGAATGTTGACTCACCCTTCTTGCCAAGTCTGAGGCAGTCATTCCAGTCAGCATAAAGACCAGCAGGCATTGTATGAGCGCCAAGTCTTTCCATTGAGAAGTTGATAGCTCTCTTAAGATGCTCGTAAACTGTATCCTCGCCGCCGTTTGCGTATACGATGACCTCATCGAGGAACGCCTTGTTTCCGCTCTCACCGATATACTTATTAACTGTTGGGAAGAGCCAGAGAGCGTCGTCTGCTCTATAGCATGGGTGGCCTGTTTCCTTAGCGTAGATAGAGTTCTCGTCGTTCTCGTCCGGGCAAGTTTCGTGGCCTGCCTTGTGGTCGAACTTAACAAGTGGAAGTCCGCCGCCGTTATCTACCTGTGCAGAGATCATAAATCTGATCTTTTCAGCAGCAAGCTCAGGATTGATATGGATAATACCCTGAATATCCTGAACTGTATCTCTATAGCCATAGCCGTTTCTCAGACCGCAATAGATGAATGACGCAGCTCTTGACCAGATGAATGTGATGAAGCACTGATAAGCGTTCCATACGTTTACCATGTTATTGAACTCGTCAGAAGGAGTTTCGATCTGGAAGTTATTGAGCTGACCATGCCAGTAAGCGATAAGCTCCTTTACCTCAGCGTCTACCTTGCCAGGCTCGTTATATGCAGCGAGTATCTCGTCTGCTACCTTTGGATTCTTCTGACCAACAACATAGATTATCTCCTTTGTTTCGCCAGGAGCAAGGATAATGTCAGACTGGAGAGCGCCGCAAGCGTTTGAGTTATAGTTGAGCTTGTTATCGCAGAAGCCTCTTTCAACTGCAACAGGGTTGCCGTATGTTCTGTAAGAGCCGATAAAGCTGTCCAGATTACCGTTATAAGCGGAAACAGGAGCGCCAACTACGCCGAAAAATCTTTCTCTCCAGTTAGAGCCGTTCTCGTCCTTACCGCTGTTCTCATTGATGTGCTGAACGATCTTGTTGCCCTCAAAGCTTGTTCTTGTGATGAACAGTGTATACTGGAGGTTTACCTGATCCTGCTCGTAGTTGTTCTCGTTTGTGAACTCTACAAAGCCGAATGTTGACAGGTTTCTATATCTGTCGGAATTATTTGTTATCTTAGTTCTCCATACCTCATATGTTTTGTTCAGAGGAACATAATATGTAAGCTCGGAGTGGATATCTGCATAGTCAGACTTGATAGTTGTATAAGCTGTACCATGGTGGCACTCTGTCTTGTACTGATCAAGAGGCTTGCCTACAGGCTGCCATGTGCATGACCAATAATCCTTGGCGTCGTTATCTCTGATATAGATATATCTGCCAGGAAGACCGATATTTGAGTTGAAACGGTAACGGATTATTCTTCCGTTAGCACCGCTCTTTACAAAGCTGTATCCGCCGCCGTTGTTGGATACGATAGCACCATACTCAGGTGAGCCGAGATAGTTAGCCCAAGGTGCAGGTGTGTCAGGTCTTGTGATGACGTATTCCTTGTGTTCAAGGTCAAAATAACCATACTGCATATTTTTTATACGCTCCTTTTCAATATTTTAAAGTTGTAAACGTTTCACCAAAATGGCGTAAACGTTTCCCTCATAGATCCCGTCATTATTCATAACGCTTATATTATTTTAGCATACTTCCGATAGCTTTACAAGGGGGTAAAGCCAAAAAAATGGGCGTATTTTCAAAAAACTTTTTCGGGATTGTTGACTTTTGAAACTTAAACGATTGAAAATCGTCATGCTTTTTGTCGTTGTCCAAAACGCACTAATAACTGATATTTATTTGTATATATTGGATATTGACGGTAGCGCTTAAATATGGTATATTGTGTATATAATAAATTATAGGAGGTAGATACTATGGCAAAGATATGTAACAGCAAGCCTGTTAAAATCGTGCTAATAGTTGCAATTATAATACTGGCTATAGTATTTGGTTTTGTCTTTTATCAAAAAATGTCTGATGAACAGCAAGAAAAGGAAGCTAACGCCGATGACGATGTTTCTTATGACGTGCCTGACGCTTCGGACATAAAGGTCAAAGAAGGTCGATACTACCTTAACGGTGACACAAGCAGCTATTATTTCGAGATCACCGCAGGCAATCACATACAGCTCCACTGCGATGATATGTATGCTCTTTTTGAAAAGTGGAATCCCGGCAAGGATGACATTATCAAAGAAGACGTTGCTTACTGGACTGGCGAAAAAGAGTATAAAATAGTTGTGACTGAAATTGGCACAGTTATATTGGCGGTAGAATGGGAATATGACGACAACAGCAATCTGACCGGACTTACAAGCGGTCCTTGTTGGCTTGATGAAAACACTCTCGGCAAGTGGGGTCAGGAGGGCGACTTCAAGTATGTAGACAGCAGTGAATATTCTGACAGCTCATCCGACAGCACTGAAATTTCGGCATATTATATTCATCACTGGTATGGAGAAGAACCATATGAGATAACAGACAAGGACACTATCGACAAAATAACTGCGTGGATAGAGAACGCTAAATCGGTATGCAAGGATTATCCTTACATTGACGGCTTAGAATACGGTGGCGCAGACGCTTATGGAATCTCTCTCGAAAAGGATGAATCAAGTGATGCGTATGAGAGCATTTGTGTTATCGATGTTTCACAGTATTCGTGGGACACCTCAGGCGGTATGCACTCTGAAAGTAAAATATGCAATTTTAGCATAAAAGATGATACAGGCGAATTTCAGGATTACAATTTGCCAAAGGAAATGATAGATGAAATAATGCCCCTTATAACAAGACCGAACGTTGAATAACACATACAAAACCGGCGTGTATCTTCGTGATACACGCCGGTTATTTTTTGATGTATTATGATACCTTGAGCCATGCGCAGGCAAAATCAAGAGCTTCATAGAGGCTTGATTTTTCTGCCACCTTAACTATCTGCTTATTCGGAGGCAGTGTGCTGTCTGTTGCAACTTTTCTTATTCTTACCTTATTTGCAACGTCGATACCGCCGACCTTTTCTGTAGAAAGTATTTCTATCATGACTACGAACTCGTCATACATATTTCCAAAATAGATATTATTTCCTTTTCTCACCAGAGGAACGCCCTTATAGGTGAAAAAAGCTTTCTTTTCTTCTGCCATTTATCTCTCCGCCTTTCTCATAATATATTTCTCTTTTTGTTTACTATTTTATTATACCATACTTTTCACATAATTAAAAGAGCTTTTGACAACTTTTTTGCGCAGGTTTTCAGCCTTGCTTTATGTGGGATACATATTGTATCACATATTCTTTGCGAAAGCTGTCGAAACATGACCGTAGGGGCGAACGCTGTTCACCCGTCCGATTTTGTGCTTAGCATGGGATATGCGTTTTAGTAGTTTTCGTCCACAGCCTCGCCTTTAAGAAGTCTGTCCATATTTGCAACGAACGTATCTACCCAAGTTGACTGTATTCTGAATGAGGTTTCACCGTTTAGCTTGACCACAGAACGTCTTGAAGAATCCTTATAAAGCTCCATAACGTCCTTTTTGCCGTCCTTGCGGTCGAATGTTATAGTCAGATAGCTTTCGCCCTCAGGGTCTGTGAAGTAAATCTCATTTGTCGGGCAACCCATAAGATACTGATAGAAGGTCTTAAAGTTGTCAACGTCAAGCTCCTTGCCGTCTGTTGTGACCTTTGTTACCTGTGCGGTAGTTTTGCCGTCAGAATCAGTATCAGCACTTGTGCCTGAGCTTTCTACCTCATAAACGGTCTTTTTACCGTTATAGACTACTTCAACGTCTTTAAGGTCAACAAGGTAATTTGAAGTCATAAGGCTTGTGATAACGTCCTCTGCTTTGATCGTTGCCCATGGGAGGTTATCGGCTGAAACGAGGTATATAGCGTCAACGCCCTTCACGCCCTCAAAGTAGCAATAATATGCAGACACTGTATCTGTGGTTTCACTGCTGTCGCCTGCGGTAGCATAGACAGGGTCGCCTATTTTAAGGGTATAGTCATAGCCGTCTCCCGAAAGTCTTACTGTTGCGAACGGGTCGGAAAGTCCATGCTCCTTCATTGCAGTTTCATCAGGTGCGATGACCTCACAGCTCTGTGCTGTAAGTCCCCACATACCATGGGTAGTTGCTGAAGAATTTGTGATGTTCAGGTATGAGAAGATAGGCTCTGTCATTACCTGACCTGAAAGTCCCTCTATCTCGTTCGGGTTATTTTCAAACGCCATTTCATAGTCCAGATCTTTTCTTGTAACTGTTTCCTTGCCATAGTCAGGCCAATCGTCGTCAGACGGCTTTGTGAGCAAAGTGAGGTTCGCATATGCGGTCACCGGATCTGTATAGTATGAAAGCTTTGTTCCCATTACCATATAGACGGTCTTTTCATCGTCAAGGCTCACATATCTGTATCTTTCGTTGCTTGGTGAAACAGAGCCTACATGAAGGGTAGTGGCAGTGCCGTCGCTGTATTCAACTGTGAGATCTGCTGTGGGCTTATCAAGACCGTATTTTGACATATCCTCAACGTTTTCTTCAACGAGCTTTTTCGCCTTGAAGCCGTCAAGATTCGATATCATGGAAGCTTCTGCGTTGGCATTTGCATTGAGAGTGCCAAGCTCAGGTATGCTCCATGTGGATTTACCTGACTCGGACTTATTAACGGAATACTCGCCATGTTCGTTTGAAACCTTTACGCTTGTTATATCGTCGCTTGACTTTGTAAGGATAACAACGCTCTCGTCCTGACTTGAAACTGCCGCTGTTGACGATGAGCTGGAGTCTGCGTCTGATTTGCCTGAGGTGGAGTTGAGAAACGCCATTACTCCCACCAGACAAGCGGCTGTGACTCCGCAGATAATGATACCCTGCAATTTACCATTCATTTGTGATTACCTCTGTGTTTTACTTATTCTTTCTTCTTGCCCAGATAACGATACCCACTATAAGAACTACAACAGGTACGCCAAGGCAGAATGTCCATTTAAGAACTGTTTTCTGCTGCTGAGTGATATCGAAAACATTGCCTGTGATAGTTTTTGGTGTGATAGTGATACCTGCGGTCTTTCCGGTAAGACCGTTTATAACGCTTATGAAATACTCGCTGTTCTGATACTGTGAATACTGCAAGTAGGTATCAGACAGCATACCCTCTGAACCTACTGCGATAACATTGCTATAGAGAGTTTTGTTATCGTCTGTAAATTTTGCCTTTGAGCCGACAGCCATATAATTCTGCTGACCCTTTACCAGAGCATCGCCTATATTCACCTGACCTGTGGTCTGTGATATATCAACATTTGCGGTATAGGCAGAATCTGAGGACTTGAGGTAAGCGTCTGTAGACACCATATCCTGCTCGTCAAAGAGTGTGTTTACAGGACGGCAGAGTGCTGAAAGGATAGCCGGTTTCTCTGTAGAAACGTCCTGAGTGAAGTTATCGGAAACTGTGGAAGCTACTGTTATGCAAGGCGAGTTATAATACTTGCCTGAGTCGCTTTCGCAGATAACGCCCTTGCCGACAGAAAGTCCATACTCTGACAGGAACTCATCAAGATTCGGGGTGTCCTCCTGACCATAAGAAGCGATATAGAGAAGCTGTTTGCCAAGATTTCCGCCATTATTGAGGAAGTCGCTGACCTTTTTGATATCCTCCTCCAGATAGTCAGTCTTAGGAGCAGGGATAACCACAACGTCTGTATCGGCAGGGATATCCTCGGAGGTTATATCCACTGTGTTCACGTTATAGCCGTTAGCTGTAAGAAGCGTCTGGAAATATGTGAGCTGTGTAAGCTCGCTTCTGCCTGTGAGGATAGTAACATAGACAGGGTTAGGGTCTGTTACTGTCATAAGTGCAGAAGTGAAAGCCTGCTCTGCGTTTGAGGACTCAACATAGCTGCCGTAATAGGACAGGAATGAAAGGTCGCCGCCTGCCTGCTGGGCAAGGGTATCTATGCTGTAGCCTGATTGTGACAGCTTCTGCTCAAACTCGTCTGTGAATGTAAGAAGGTCGAGCATACCGAGCTTTCTTGTTCGGCTTATCTCTTTGCCGTCAACCTTTGTTTTTGTTTCAAATATCATATCGAACTGGCTGATAGTATCGGTATACTCCTTAACGATCTCAGGGTGTGAGTCGATATCAACGAAACGATATGTGATATGGTGATTGAGCTTACAATAGTTTTTCAAAAGCTCAACAGCCTGCTTATTATAAGAGCTGTAATTTGTATAAGTATTCTCGTCTGCGAAGATAGTTACCTGAACGTCAACGTTCACTTTCTTTACATAATCCTCTGTATCGTTTGAAACTGAATATATCTTATTTGTAGTCAGGTCGATAGTGATAGGATATCTGTCAAAAAGCATTGTTGTGACAACATTCACCAGGACAAGCAGAGCGACAAAAACGCAGGTGAACACTGTTGCCATTGTTCCATGCTTGAGCTTTTTGGCATTGAACTTTTTGCCGTCCTTTGCCTTTTTCCCTTTTTTATCTTTCTTTTTGTCTTTATCTTTTTTATCCTTTTCTGTATCCTTTGGAGCTGTCTTTGCTGCCTTTTCGTCTGCTACAACGTCTTTAAGCAGGTCTGCTCCTGATACAGAGATCTTTTCGTTATTATTCTCTTCCATTTAAACAGCCCTCCTTTAGCCCCAGCGGCGTTTTTCAAGCACTCTCACCGTGAGGAAAAGAAATGCCACTATTGCACTCAGAAAGAACACAACGTTAGAAAAATCAAAAAGTCCATAGGTGAATGAATAATATCTCTCGCCGAATGACACCTTTTCGCACACTGTTGTGAGCCATTCAAAAGGCAGAAGATTGCCTATAGTTGACAGGAACGACACGAAGATAAGTGCGATAAAGCTTATTACTGCGGCAACTATCTGGTTTTCTGTGAAAGATGAGCAGAAGATACCGATAGCGATATAAGCGCCGCCAACAAGTGCCAGAGCGACGATATTGCCCACAACGACGTTCCAGTCAGGCGTACCGAAAGCGGATACGACAACTGCAAAAACGCCTGTGATAGCGATAGCTATGATATAGATAAGGAAAGCGGCAAGGAATTTACCTACAACTATGCTGCCAAGTCCCACAGGGGCGGTGAGCAGACACTGGTCTGTTTTTGTTCGCTTTTCCTCGGATATGGTCCTCATGGTGAGGACAGGTATAAGCACTATTATGATTATAAGAAGCGCACTGAAAACGGAATCAAGTCTTGTATAGCCGCTTTCAAGGCTGTAGTTTGCAAACATTACGCCTGAATAGGCATAGAATGCCGCAAGGAAAATATAACCGATAGGTGAGGTAAAATAGCTTCTTACCTCTCGTCTGAATATTGCGCCCATTAGTCATTTCCCTCCTTATCGGAAGTATTTTCAAGGGCAGGCAAAGCCTCGCCCATTGTGAGCTTGAGGAATATATCTTCAAGTGAAAGCTCAGAGGTCTTAAGTTCAAGCATATACCAGCCGTTTTTAACAACTGTTTCAAAGACGTCACGTCTGATATCCACGCCTTCTTTTGCCTCTATTCTTATATCGTTCACGCCGTCTTTATGGCTTGCATCGCAGATAACTTTCTCAACACCCTTTATGCCCTGCATTGCTCTGACGATCTTATCCTTATCGCCCTGTATCTTTGCAGTGAGCTTATGCTCGCCTGAGAGCTTTTGGGAGAGATGTTCCTCTGTATCGTTTGCAACGACCTTGCCCTCGTTGATGACTATTATCTTATCGCAGACAGCCTGCACCTCAGAGAGGATATGGGAAGAAAGGATAACGGTATGATTTTTGCCGAGCTTTCTTATAAGAGTTCTTATCTCGATTATCTGCTTAGGGTCAAGACCTACTGTAGGCTCGTCCAAGATAAGAACCTTTGGGTTGCCGATAAGAGCCTGAGCAAGACCTACTCTCTGTCTATAACCTTTTGACAGGTTCTTGATTATTCTGTTATAAACATGGTCTATCTTTACAAGTCCACATATATCTTTAAGATGTGACACCTTTGGAAGCTTACACTTTTTAAGGTCATAGACAAAATAGAGATATTCTTTTACGGTCATATCCATATAAAGGGGCGGAAGCTCAGGGAGATAGCCTATCTGCTTTTTAGCCTTGATAGGGTCTTCAAGGATATCTACGCCGTCTATAAGGGCTTTGCCGTCTGTACAGGATATGTAGCCTGTAAGGATATTCATGGTGGTGGATTTTCCCGCTCCGTTAGGACCGAGGAAGCCGAGAACTTCGCCGTCCTCAGCTTTGAAAGAGATATTATCGACAGCTTTTTTGTCGCCGTATCTCTTGGTAAGGTTTATAACCTCTATCATTTTATTTCCTCCTCTTAGGAAAAGCATTCATAAGTCTTTACAATTTTATAATACTTATGTGACAGGGGAGTGATAGCTGTACGAAATACAGAGCATTTTAAGTAAATTTAAAGTAGCAAATACTCAAAATGCTCCGCTGTTGAATTATTTATCCGTCTAAAAGCGATGTATCTATGTTATTTGTAGGGGAGCGGTGCAATTTCTGCTTTGCAGAGATCCGACATACCACTTGTTTGGAAATTATTTCGCCCCTACACTTGTTCAACATTTTCGTAGTTTTTATTATGACAGCTTCTCAATGCCCTTTCTTATTCTTGCAAGAGTATCCTCCTTGCCGATAAGATATGATATCTCAACGCCGCCGCCCGGAGTGAATGCCTTGCCTGAAACTGCAACTCTAAGAGGCCACAGAACGATACCGTTCTTTACGCCAAGCTTGCCGATAAGGTCAAAGAGTGCGTCATGGATATTTTCCTCTGTCCAATCCTCAACGCCCTCGAGAACAGGGAGAACTTCTTTGAGAGATTCAAGAGAATTTTCAGGGTTCGTTTTCATCTTCTTATGTGTATAGAGAGCTATATCATACTCAGGGAGAGCGTCGATAAAGTCTACCATTTCAGGTATCTCTGTGAAAAGCTCTGTTCTTGCCTGCAAGAGCTTTGCGATCTCGTTAAGGTCAACGTCCTCTCTATGAACGGACTGCTTGATATAAGGGATAGCATACTCAGCAAACTTCTCAGGGGTCATAGCCTTTATATACTTGCCGTTGATAGCTTTAAGCTTAGCAGGGTCAAAGATAGCAGGGGACTTAGAAAGTCCGTGGATATCGAATTCCTTAACAAGCTCTTCAAGTGAGAATATCTCGTTCTCGCCCTTTGGCGCCCAGCCCAGCAGGGCGATATAGTTTATAACGGCTTCTTTAAGATAGCCCTTTTTCATAAGATCCTCGTAAGAAGCGTCGCCGTCTCTCTTTGAGAGCTTATGCTGTTTATCTTTCATGATATGCTCAACATGGATATAGGTTGGTATCTCCCAGCCGAACGCCTTATAGAGCAGGTTATACTTAGGTGCAGAAGCAAGGTACTCGTTACCTCTAACAACGTGGGTGATACCCATAAGGTGGTCGTCAACGACGTTTGCAAAGTTATAGGTAGGCATACCGTCTGTCTTTATAAGTATCTGGTCGTCGAGGGTAGAGCAGTCAACAGTGATATCGCCGTAAAGCTCGTCATGGAAAGTAACTTCGCCCTCTGTAGGTATTTTCTGTCTGATAACATAAGGAACACCTGCGTCAAGCTTTTCCTTTATCTCTTCAGGTGAGAGGTTGCGGCAATGTCTGTCATACATTGGAGCGATACCGCTTGCCTCCTGAATGGCTCTTACTTCCTCAAGTCTTTCCTTGTCGCAGAAGCAATAATAAGCCTCGCCCTTTTCAACAAGCTCCTCGGCATATTTTTTGAACATACCCATTCTCTGTGACTGGATATAAGGACCTACAGGTCCGCCGATATCAGGGCCTTCGTCCCAATTAAGACCAACGTCCTTGAGTGTCTTATAGATGACCTCAACTGCGCCGTCAACATAACGCTCCTGGTCTGTATCCTCGATACGGAGAATAAAATCTCCTCCGTTTTGCTTTGCAATAAGATAGGTAAAGAGTGCTGTTCTCAGGTTTCCTATGTGCATATAACCTGTTGGTGAAGGTGCAAATCTTGTTCTTACCTTGTTCATTTATATCTTCCTTTCAAAATTAGAGTCTTATTTCATATCCTGCTCATCAAATGCAATTTTTACATATTTCGCAGGATTATTTGCAATATACTGCCTTATTTCTGCGTGTTGCTTTCTGTTTTTGATTATCGTATCATAAAAAGATTTTTGCCATATGGAATAACCTAGTTCTTTTGTGACAGCCTCTTTGAAATGTTTTATGACCCTTGAAAGTGTCGGTGTTTCACTTGTAGGGGCGAACACTGTTCGCCCGTTTTTCGGCTGTTTTTCAATTTTGATTATAATATGCACATGGTCAGGCATGATACAAGACATCTCTACAAAAACGTCGGGATAGTGCTCAGATATCTCTGTGAGTTTTCTCTTTACAAGTTTTCCTGTAACAGAAAGTTTTGGGTGCAGAATTTCATTTGCAGTCAGCGGGCGAACACTGTTCGCCCCTACATTCTCCCACATGACTTGGTATTTTTCAGTAACACATATCGTCACAAAATACAAGCCGTTCGCAGAATAATCATAACCCTCAAGACGTATTTTCTTTCGTCTTGGCAAATCTTCACTTGTCATATTTTATTTTCCTCAAAATATCTGACCGCCTGCTCTTTGTTTTTTGCTATCTCCTCACGGAGGCTGTCAAAGCTGTCAAACATTTTTTCGGGGCGAAGAAATTCATGCAGTTCAAGTTTTAGCTTTCTGCCGTAAAGATCCCCATGATAATCCATGATGAAGGTTTCTGCAAGGGGAGCTGTTTCGACATGGACGGTAGGCTTTACGCCTATATTTGTCACGCCTGCATACTTATTTCCGTCTATTTCAACAGCGGAGCAATAAACGCCGAATTTCGGCATTACCCTGCCCTTTGGTATCTGCTGATTTATCGTGGGGAAATCCCACGTTCTGCCACGTTGAAAGCCGTGCTCGACCTCGATGCAAAAGCCGAAATGATATCCCAGCATTTCATTTGCTTTCGCTATCTCGCCTTCACGGACGCAGCGTCTTATTTCCGTGGAGCTTATGACTTCATTGCCCATAAGCAGGGGGCTGACTATCTCCACGTCTATGTCATATTTTTCGCCAAGCTTTTTAAGGTCCGCCGCCTTGCCCTTTGCACCTCTGCCGAAAGTGAAATCATTTCCGCAGACTGCACCGCAGCAGTTGAGCTTTTCTTTGAGCACCTTTTTCACAAAGCCCTCAGGCTCCATGCCTTTGAACAATGCAAAATCAGGTGAGAAAAGCACCTCGACCCCAAGCTCTGCCATTTTTTTATGCTTTTCCTCGTCGCTCATAAGCATTTCTATCCTGCCGTCATGACCTTTTGAGGTCACGGTGTCGGTCTTGAAACAGAAAACTGCCGAATGTCCGTCAAGGCTCTGAGCCTTTTTCACAGCCGTTGTTATTATGAGCTGATGTCCTCTGTGGACTCCGTCAAAAAGTCCAAGAGCGCAAACTGTCTTTTTTTCGGGGATAAACCCGCTGTTTGTTATATCCGTCAAAATATCCCTCCGAATAAAACAAATTATCAGAAATTTTTGAAGCTTCTGAAGCTGCCCTCATGAAAAGTGCCGATACCCAGGAAGCTGTTATCACTGCCGTAGACACGGTAGAGCTTGTCCTCTGACAGATCTTTTATCCCTGTCTGCTCAGGTCTGAGCTTTACTCCGTTTCTATAAAGCTTTGTTTCCCACTGTCCAAGGGTAGTTTTTTCGTAGCTTTCAAAGGCTCTGTCAAGTGGGATAAGCATTTGTGACAGCTTGTCCTGCTCACAAATTTCGGCTATCTCCTCTATGGTATAGCAATCTTTTATATCAATGCCCCCTGAATAGGAACGCTCAAGAGAAGTCATCATTCCGCCGCAGCCAAGCTTTTCACCTATGTCGCTGATAACGGAGCGTATATAAGTGCCTTTTTCGCAATCAACTTTCATTACTCCGCTGCGTGAAGCTTCGCCATATTCTATTATATCAATGCTGTCGATATGGACAGCTCTCGGCTCACGCTCTATTTCTTTGCCTGCTCTTGCAAGCTCATAGAGCTTTTTGCCGTTCACTTTTATTGCAGAATACATAGGCGGCACCTGCATGATATCGCCTACAAAACTGCTTTTTGCACATTCAAGGTCTTCTCTGGCAACTGCCTTGTCGCTTGTTTTTAACGTCTTTCCTGTGCTGTCTAAGGTATCGGTGCTTACCCCAAGCTGAAAGCCTGCGGTATAGACCTTTCGTCTGTCGGGGATAATATCGCAGGCTTTTGTGGCTCTGCCAACGAAAACAGGCAGAACGCCTGTTGCCATGGGGTCAAGGGTCCCTGAATGACCCAATCTTTTTATCCTTATGACTCCTCTGAGCTTTGCGATAACGTCAAAAGAAGTCCAGCCCTCGGGCTTTTTTACAGGCAAAATGCCGCAGATATTATCCTTGCTGTTATCCAAGCTCATCAGCCCAAGACCTTTTCCGCTTGCTTGAGAAGCTTAGCCTTGACTTCTTCAAGGCTTCCTGTTATCTCACAGCCTGCGGCTCTTATGTGTCCTCCGCCGCCAAACTCACGGCAGAATGCAGAAGCGTCTATCTCATCGTCGCTTCTTACTGATATTTTAAAAACGTTCTCGTGTCTTTGCTTAACTGTTATGCCTATTTTCACGCCCTCAACGGACAATGGTATAGAAGCAAGTCCCTCGAACTCGGCAGCGTCAACGCCACTTTTCTCCATAAGCTCTTTTGTAAGCACTATCATAGAGCATTTGCCACCGCAGTAATACTCCATATTCGCTGTAACGGACTGCTCCACCATAAGTCTGCCCTTGCTTTTTACATCAAACATTTTTCTGTTGATATAAGCAAAATCTATGCCATATGACATAAGCTCTGCACAGGCGATGTGAGCCTGCGGAGTTGTGTTTTCATACTTGAAGCAGCCTGTATCAGTTGCAATGCCTGTATAAAGGCATCTCGCTATCTGACGTGATATCTTTCTGCCTGAAGCTTTGAATATCTTATACATTATAAGTGCTGCGGCAGAAGCGTCTGCTTCTACATATGACTGCTTTGCAAAATACTTGTTTGAGATGTGGTGGTCGATGCAAAGGTCGATCGCACCCTCCTCGGCATACTTTGAAAGGTTGCTGCCAAGAAGATTTGTGTCTGCGATATCCACTGCGATAACGTACTTCACATCAAATTCCTGAGGGTAATAGCTCTCATAGATAAGATCATATCTTTCGGGAAAGCTGTCGGAATTTACAACGTTAGCCTTTTTCCCCATATCTCTCAGAAAAGCGCACAGGGCAAAGCCTGAACCAAGCGTATCGCCGTCGGGGCTTTTATGAGTTAAAATAAGAAAATTGTCATTTTCCTCAAATATTTTAAGAATATCCTGAAATGTCATAATATCCTTTCTCCTCTATTGTTCTTCGCCGTCTTTCTCTTCTTTTTCTTCTTCGGGCAGAACTTCTTTAAGAAGCTTGTTTATCTTTGCTGAATGCTCGATAGAATTATCTGCGATAAATTTAAGCTCAGGGCATTTTTTCAGCTTCAGCACGTTTGATATCTCTCTTTTGAGAAATCCTGTTGCCGATTCAAAGCCCTTAACGGCTTCCTTTGCCTTTTCATAGCCCTCAAAGCTTGAAACATACACTTTACAGAATGAGCCGTCGCCTGCCACGTCGCAGCGGACGATAGTGAGCATATCTCCTCCGTGTATCCTTGGGTCTTTAAGGTCTCTCATTTTGCCCGATATTATTCTTCTTATATCTTCGGACATACGTCCTGCTCTGTAACCTGCCATAATATCTTTATCTCCTGCTTAAATATGCTCTTACGGGGCGGCTGTCCGTCCCGTAAGCATCATTATCAATCTCTGTATTCTTCCATATAGAACGCCTCGAAAATGTCGCCCTCCTTGATATCGGTGAACTTTTCAAGAGTGATACCGCACTCAAAGCCTGCGGCAACTTCCTTGGCGTCGTCCTTAAATCTCTTGAGGCTTGACATCTTATCCTCGGCGATAACGATACCGTCTCTTACGACTCTTATCTCGTTATTTCTGCCCACCTTACCGTCAAGAACGTAAGAACCTGCTACAGTACCAACATTGGATATCTTGTAGACCTGTCTTACTTCGATACGAGCTGTTTCCACCTCTCTGTACTTAGGAGCGAGCATACCCTTCATAGCGTCTGTTATTTCTTCTATTGCATCATAGATTATTCTGTAAAGTCTGATATCAACGCCGCTCTGCTCTGCATTCTGCTTTGCAACTGGGTCAGGTCGAACGTTAAATCCAACGATGATAGCGTTTGAAGCGTTTGCGAGCATAACGTCGCTTTCAGATACAGCGCCTACGCCGCCGTGGATGACCTTAACTCTGACCTCGTCATTTGAAAGCTTTTCAAGTGACTGCTTAACGGCTTCAACTGAGCCTTGAACGTCAGCCTTAACGATGATAGGAAGCTCTTTCATTTCTCCCTCAGCTATCTGGCTGAACAGATTGTCGAGAGTTACCTTCTGATGCTGCTGGAACAGTTCTTCCTTAGCTTCATGCTTTCTCTGCTCAACAAGCTCTCTTGCAAGCTTTTCGTCTGCAACTGCGTTGAAAACGTCGCCTGCACTTGGAACTTCGCCCAGACCTGTTATCTCAACAGGTGTTGACGGGCCGGCTTCCTTAATGCTTCTGCCCTTATCATTTGTCATCGTTCTTATACGTCCGACAGAAGTGCCTGCGATTATAACGTCGCCTGACTTCAAAGTACCGTTCTGAACGAGGAGTGTAGCAACAGGGCCTTTACCCTTATCAAGTCTGGCCTCGACAACAGTACCTCTTGCAAGTCTGTCAGGGTTAGCTTTAAGCTCCTTGACCTCTGCAACGAGGAGAATGTTTTCAAGAAGCTCGTCGATACCCATACCGGTCTTTGCGGAAACAGGAACTGCGATAACATCGCCGCCCCATTCCTCGACAACGAGGGACTGCTCTGTGAGCTGCTGCTTAACTCTGTCAGGGTCTGCGCCTTCTTTATCCATTTTATTGATAGCAACGATTATTGAAACGCCCGCTGCCTTTGCGTGGTTGATAGACTCGATAGTCTGCGGCATGATACCGTCATCAGCGGCAACAACGAGGATAGCGATATCTGTAACGTTCGCACCTCTTGCTCTCATGGCTGTGAAAGCTTCATGACCAGGAGTATCCAGGAACGTTATCTTCTTGCCCTCATACTCTACCTGATATGCACCGATATGCTGTGTGATACCGCCTGCCTCAGTGTCAGTAACGTGAGCGTTTCTTATTCTGTCAAGGATAGATGTCTTACCATGGTCAACGTGACCCATAACGACAACGACAGGGCATCTTTCCTGCAGGCTCTCCTCCGGATCTTCGTCAGTTTCGATAAGTCTTTCTTCTATTGTAACGTGTACTTCCTTTTCAACCTTTGCGCCAAGCTCTTCTGCAACAAGTGCGGCGGTATCAAAGTCGACCACCTCATTGATAGAAGCCATTACGCCAAGACCCATGAGTTTTTTGATGACCTCGGTAGCTGTTACTTTAAGTCTGCTTGCAAGCTCTGAAACAACGATCTCGTCAGGTATCATGACCTTGAGCTGCTGCTTTCTTGCTCTTTCAAGCTCCAATCTGCGAAGCTTTTCGCTCTCAGTTTCCTTCTTATGTGAGAACTGCTGTTTCTTTCTCTGCTGAGATTTCTGAGTGAGCTTCTGCTTCTTTGTGAAGTTATCCTTGCTCTTGTTCTGCTTTGAGTTTGCAAGGTTATCATACTTCTCGTTATACTTATCAAGCTCTATATAGCTTCCTCTTGTGTCGATAGTTCTCTGTGTGCCGAACGAATCGTTATCCTCAGAGATAGTATATCCGCCTGAAGCTTCTTTCTTATCAGAGAAACCGCCAAGCTGCTGACGAACGCCATGCTCTTTCTTCTTTGCAGGCTTCTGTGGAGCTGGCTGCTTTTTCTTCTGTTCAGGTGCAGGCTGTTTTGTTTCGGCCTTGACCTCCGGCTTCTTTTCCACCTTTGGCTCTGCCTTAGGCTCAGGCTTTGCTTCCGCCTTTGGAGCCGGCTTAGGCTCAGGCTTCTTTTCAGCCTTTTTCTCCTTTTTCTCAGCCTTTGCAGGCTTCTTATCTGCCTTCTTTTCTTCCTTGGCAGGCTTTACGTTATTTGCATAGAAAGCATCAAAGCTGTCCACCTGATTGTTCTGTGTATAATACTCCAGAACATAAGAGATCTCCTCAGGGGTAAGCACTGACTGTGTTTTCTTTGGCTCTCCGCCGAGCTTGCCAAGACACTCGATAAGGTCGTTATTTGTAACTTTCAGATCCTTAGCCATATCGCTAAGCTTATATTTAGTTGTTTTCATACTCATAGGCTGTAAAATACCTCCTCAATAAATGCTAAATGCTATAAAACTCATTTTCGTCAATAGGGATCTCCTCAAGCCCTTTGGCGCAAGCCTTTGCGAAGCCTCCCTCGCAAATAGCGATAACGCCTGTTCTTTTGCCAAGGCCAAAATGGATATCGTCCATTGTCATGCCAAGACTGTAAAGCTTTATCCCGTTTTTGTAGCAGTTGAACTTTATCTCTTTAAGAGATTTAGGTGAAAAATCCGTTGCCGCAAACACTGCGCAGGCTTTGCCCGTATTGCAGGCGTCCTTCACCATATCCATACCCATTACAAGCTTTCCTGCTTTTCTGCACATTGTAACAAGCCCTATTTTATTATTCATTTTCCCTAAGCTCGCCCTCCATGCTGTTATATATATCCTCGCTTATCATGCAGGAAAAGCTTCTTTCAAACTTTCTTGCTTTTCTTGCTTTTTCAAAGCATTCGACGCTTTTGCATATATAAGCGCCTCTGCCTGATTTTTTGCCTGTGAGGTCAAGGGAGATATCCCCCTCTTTTGACTTCACCACTCTGATAAGCTCTCTCTTGGGTCTCATTTCACCGCACCCAAGACACATTCTCATTGGTATCTTCTTAGTTTTCATCATCAGCAGCCTCAGCCTTTGCAGAGCTTTCGGATACGATATCTATTTTATAGCCTGTCAGACCTGCGGCAAGCTTTGCGTTCTGACCCTTATTACCGATAGCAAGTGAGAGCTGGTTATCAGGAACAGTAACCCGACACTCTCTTACACCCTCCTCTTCGCTGAGAACAACGTTTATTACCTCAGCCGGAGCAAGAGCCTTTGCGATAAACTGTGCAGGGTCTTCGCACCAATTGATAACGTCTATCTTCTCGCCCTTGAGCTCGTTCACAACAGAAGTTATTCTTGACTTTCTAGGACCGATACAAGCGCCTACGGCGTCAACGTTAGGGTCCTTTGAATAAACCGCTATCTTGCTTCTTGCGCCTGCAACTCTTGAAATAGCCTTTACTTCAACAGTGCCGTCTGCTATCTCAGGAACTTCAAGCTCAAAAAGTCTTTTAACAAGCTCTCTGTGAGTTCTTGATATCTTGATAGAAGGCTTTCTGTCAGGATTTGCGATACCCACAACATATACCTTGATGATATCTCCTGCCTTGAGTGTTTCGCCCGGTATCTGCTCGTTTCTTACAAGATAAACTTCGTTCTTGTCGATAGTAAGTATAGCGTTCTGAGTAGCAGGCTCGACCTTCTGGACTGTGGCAGAAACGCACTCATGCTCCTTATCGCGATACTGCTCGATAAGTCTTGCTCTTTCAAAATCCTTGATATCGTGCTTGATAGACTGCTTTGCATTCTGAGCGGCAACTCTGCCGAACTTTGCAGGGTCGAGAGGTATCTCCACCATATCGCCCACCTTGATGTTAGGGTCATAGACCTTTGCTTCGTCAAGGAAGATCTCGTTGTCAGGGTCGTCAACATACATAACGTCCATAACTTCCTTGAGTATCCTTATATCGAGCTTTCCTGTAACAGGGTCGATATCCACTCTGATATTCTCGCAGTAAGGATAATCCTTCTTGATAGCCTTTTCGATACCTGATTTTATTTTCTCAATAAGTATATCGCTGCCAATATTATTTTCCTTTTCCAAATCCGTCAGAGCTTCAAAAAATTTGCTGGTCATTTCCTTATTCATTTTCTGATCAATCCTTTCACACTTGATTCGGGCTTTGCCCATATTTATTAAATTTCTTCATTCAGAACAGGTCTGCGTCATCATTGAGCTTTACATAAGCACAATCTGCAAGCTTGAACTCTACATTCTCCACGCCGTTCATATCCTCGTCCAGTTTTTGACAAAGTATCTTATCCTTGTCATATCCCACAAGACCCACAACGAACTCTTTTTCACCGTTTTCATCAGGTCTTATGAGCCTTACTCTTATAACGTCGCCTATGCAGACTTCAAAATGCTCGGGTCTTCTAAGCTCTCTGCCAAGTCCGGGACTTCCGCACTCCAGCACATAGCTCTGAGCTATAGGGTCTGCCTCGTCAAGCACCTTGTTCATCGGTCTTGTGAAAGCCTCGCAATCGTCCATATCTATGCCGCCGTCCTTGTCGATAAGCACCCTGAGGTACCACGTTGCTCCCTCCTTTTCAAACCTTACGTCCCAAAGGAAAAAGCCAAGCTCGTCTGCGATAGGCTGTGCAAGCTCTCTTACTTTTTCTACCGTAGTTTTCTTTACTTCCATACAGCACCTCCGTTAATGCTTCCCAAAGCAAAGCCATCAGGCTTTGCCATGAAAAAAAGCCCCATACAAAACCAAAAGACCGGAAGTCAAGTTCCAGTCTTTCATTAAAAGCCTATTGTGATTATTATACCACACAAAACAGTTTTTTGCAAGGACATTCAAAAGTTTTTAATGAAAAGAATTAAATATTATGTTAATAGTCTGTAAACATTTCGTCAACTGACGTTCTTTTCATTCTCCTCAGGGATATCCTTAGGTTTTGCTTTTTCTTTATCCACGGGTTTCTTCACTGTTCCCTCGACGAAATCCAGCGGAACGGTGAACATTATTCCCGTATTGGGCTGAGATAGATCGCCCACAGTATTATAAACTATTTTTCGTGCGGTATCCAGCTGATTATTTTTTATTACTGACAGGATAGTTCTGTTATCCTCGTCGCCGCTGAAAAGTCCTCGGATAGAGGCGCTGAGAAAGCTGCTGTCAAGTCTTGAAAGGGTCATTGCCATACCTGACGACTCGATTATAGTCGCACCCTTTATGCCTGCTGCTGAAAGTCCCTCCAGCAAATAGTCAAGCACGTCTGTTTTATTAAGGATTATGACCAGAAGTTTCACGTTATATCGCCCCCTGTTAAAATTTCAGCCTTTACGTTTTTACTTCTCCGCTGCTGACGGTGCAGTATCTTTGAGCATTGTCTGAACGCTCTCCTTGAACTTATCAGACACCTTAAAGTGAGAATCGTCCGTCCACTCGCCCTCTGGCACAAGAGCTTCTGCAGGAGTAAGGTTCTGATCCAGCATATCCTTGAGATACGACTTTTCTTCCTTATACTGTGCACTTGTCCAATCGGTATCGCTGTTTGCGGTGAATATATTATAGAAGTTATCAAGATTATCCTTAGTGATATTCGTCTGCTGGAAAGCGTTGTTTATAAGCATTGTCACCGCAGTTCCAAGAAACTTCATATTACCGTTCCTGCCCTCTTTGAAAACAGGATACTGACAGATAAGTCTTATCTGATGACCGCTGAGGTTAGTCAGATCGCCGCTTGGGATAGCGATATCGTTCTCGTCATTATCCTGAGAGAGATAGTAAAGCTCCTCATCAGGAGTATATGTAATTCCGCCCACAATATCCGCCGCATTCTCGAATGCGTCATTTGTGAGAGAAACGTAATTGTCTATAGTGATACCGAAAGTGTCTGCAACGGCTGCTTCAAGCCTCACCATGCCGCCCTCTTCGTGTATCTCACGCATTGTCTGGCTTCCGCTCACTGTGAACGCTGAAACAGGCATTATGATTATCTTCTTTGCGTCCGGTGCAACTCTTATGACTGTTGCGTCTGCAAGAACGCCCTTGCTGTTCACTCTTGCAAAAAGGGTATTATAAACCGGGCTTTTTATGCCTGCGTCGCTGTCGCTGTCATCATTGCCGATAACACCAAACTCTCTGAGGGCATACAATGCAAGCATGCCGATAACAAAGAGGAATATTATCATCGTTATGAAGTAGACCAGAGCGATAGGAGCCTGAGATCTTCTTTTTTTCTTGTGAGCTTTCGTCTGAGCCATGTTATTGATCTCCTTACTTTCAAATATATACAGGCAGGCATACTGTCCGCCTTATTTTCATATATAAACTTTTTCGGAAAAATTCTTGAAAACTATTGAACAATTTGCAATTTAGGTGTAAACTAAATAGGACGGCTGTCTGAGTCTGAGTCGATATAAAAAACAGGATTATCGTCAAGGCATATGATGTTCAGCGTAAGGCCTGCACGCTTTGCCATGTTTATGGTCTGCAAAGTGCCTGAGCCTTTGGCTTTCTCTTTTATGACCCCGATCAAACGAGAGGAATGTTCCACCATAAAGCTGTTTCGCTTTTTATAACAGCCGTTTTCATACTTGGGGCTTGTTATCACGACCGCACTGCAAGAGTTCAGAATAAGCGAATATGTATAGCTGTCCAAGGGTGTTTTCATCTCTGTACGTTGGCCTGCATAGGGCAGAACGCACACGAGCTTCATATCCTTATATTCGGGCTGAGTCGAAAGGCTGTGGACTATCTCAGCACAGCGCAGGTCGATACCTTTTGACATACCTGATATAAAAGTACGGCAGCCTTCGCTATATGCTTCCTTTATCATAAGGACAAGCATACTCAGGAGATTTTTCATACCCTGCTTATGGACATCGCCGCCGAAAGGCAGATCCCTGTCCCTATGACCTGTAAAGCAGCAAGAGGTATCTCGATTGCAGAAAAATTCTTCTGCGGGGACGATATTACTCACATCAAAGCCTCCTGAAAGATTTGGCGACACAATGCCCATGATAAGAACATTATAACACATTGATTTATCTTTTTCAATAGAAAATGACAAATATTTTGTGCAAAGGCACAATTATAAAACCGAAAGGGAAGAAAAATAAAATGGATTTTTTGAAGAGAGCATGGGCTGAGGTAGATCTTGACAGCATTGAATACAATCTGAAAGAATACCGCAGGCTCATAGGGGAAAAAACAGAGATAATGTGCGTTGTAAAGGCGAGCTGCTACGGACATTTTGACAACGGGGTAGTTCCGTTTCTTGAAAACGAGATGGACATTCGCTGGTTTGCGGTATCGAACATACACGAAGCCCACAGGCTCAGGGATATGGGCATAAAGGGCGAGATACTCATTTTGGGCTACACACCTCCTGAGAATGCTAAGTGGCTCACAAGGCTTGACATAATTCAGGCTTGCACAGAGCTTTCATATGCTAAAGCACTTTCAGAAAACGCTGACGGCAAGGTACGCATACACGCCGCTATCGACACGGGCATGACGAGGATAGGTCTTCACGGGGAAACCGACAAGATATACGGTGAGCTTAAAGAGATATCAAAGCTTGAAAACATTGCGCTGGAGGGCATTTTCACCCACTATGCGGTGGCTGACAGCCTGAGAGAGCAGGACGAGAAATACACAAAGGCACAAACGGAGAAGATACTTGCCGTTGCTGACAAGTGCGAAGCAGAGGGGCTTCACCTTGAAAAAGTGCATTTTCTCAACTCAGCCGGCGGAGTATACTATTATAATGAGAGAAGCTCTCTTGCAAGGCTTGGAATAATACTTTACGGACTTTATCCTGACCCTGCAAAGGCTCTGCCTTTTGAGCCAAAGCCTGCTATGGAATTCAAGGCGGCTGTTGCGCAGGTAAAATACATAGACAATGGCACTGACGTAAGCTACGGCAGGACTTACACTGCAAATGGCAAAGTGAAGCTCGCAACTGTTACGGCAGGCTATGCAGACGGATATCCAAGGGCGCTTTCAAACAAGGGATATGTGCTTATCAACGGAAAGAAATGCCCTATCACAGGCAGGATATGTATGGATCAGTTCATGTGTGATGTAACTGAGGTAGAGGACGTAAAGGCAGGGGACGAGGCTGTCCTCATAGGCGCACAGGGAAATGAAAGGATAACCGCCGACGATATTGGCAAAATGACAGGAACGATAGGCTACGAGATAGTTTGCGGAATATCTGCAAGAGTGCCGAGAGTTATCTCACGCCATGGAGAGCAGACGGCTGTTCTTGAAATAGAGTAAGGGAGGATAAAGAGCCATGATAAGATTTTTCGGCGGCAGGGTAATGACCCTTGCCAACGGCATAGAAACGCAGGATATAGAGGTCTGGACGGAAGGCTCAAAGATAGTTTTCGTTGGCAAGCCTAAGGCTGAGGAGCTTGACGGAAAGGTTTTTGAACGTGAATATGACCTCAAGGGAAATCTCCTTATGCCGTCATTCAAAAATGCGCACACTCACTCGGCAATGACTTTTCTGCGATCATATGCTGACGATATGCCTTTGCAGGACTGGCTTTTCAAGCAGATATTCCCAATGGAGGCAAAGCTTGACGGAAAGAAAGTTTACTGGCTCACGAAGCTTGCTATACTTGAATATCTCACGACAGGCTGTACGGCGGCATTTGATATGTACTTTGAGCTTGACGATTATGTAAAAGCCTGCGTAGAAAGCGGCTTCCGCTCTGTGCTTTGCGGTGCGGTGAGCGGTGACAAGTCTAATCTTGAAAGGCTTGAAAACAACTATCTGAAATACAACAATGTTGACCCTCTTATAAGCTTTATGCTTGGCTTCCATGCAGAATACACCTGCGAAAAGGAGCTTATGGAGGGCGTTGGCAAGCTTGCGGCAAAATACAAAGCGCCTGTTGCAATGCACAACTCGGAAACTGCAAAAGAAGTCAGAGAGTGCATAGAGAAATACGGCATGACGCCAACTGAGCTTTTTGACAGCTTCGGAATTTTTGACTTTGGCGGTGCAGGATTCCACTGCGTTCACATGAGCGACAAGGATCTTGAGATATTCAAAAACAAGGGCGTATGGGCTGTTCACTGTGCAGGCTCTAACGTAAAGCTTGCAAGCGGTATTGCGCCTATCGTAAAAATGCAGGATATGGGCATAAACATTGCTATAGGTACTGACGGCCCTGCAAGCAACAACTGTCTTGATATGTTCAGAGAAATGTTCCTTATGACAGGCTTGCAGAAGATAGCTTGCGATGATGCTTCTGCCTGCCCTGCTGACTCGGTGCTGAAAGCGGCAACTGTAGGCTCTGCAAGGGCAATGGGGCTTTCTGACTGCGACATTATCGCAGAGGGCAAGCAGGCTGACCTTATCGTTATCGACCTTTTTCAGCCTAATATGCAGCCTCTTAACAACATAGGCAAAAACCTTGTTTACAGCGGTTCAAAGCAGAACGTAAAGCTCACGATGTGTGCCGGCAAGGTGCTTTACGAGGACGGCGAGTTCAGGATAGGCGAAGAGCCTGCGGTTATTTACAAGAAAGCTAACGAGATAATCGAGAGCATGAAAGACTAAAAGTAGGGGCGACCTTGGGTCGCCTTTATCTTTTACGCAAATTACAGTATTGACACACAAAAAAGGGACGCTTTGAAACGTCCCTTTTTACATTATATTCTATTCTTCAAAGAAAAATGCTTCGTTTGCAGGATAGTCAGTTTCGCCCGTGAGAGTTACCACTGCACAGCCATTTGAGCTTTCGTCCTTTTTGCCGAATATCTGATCTCTGAAAAGCCAGAAAACGTCAACGCAGATAACAGCAAGAATAAGAATGATAAGTATTATCGGCACAAGTGCGCCTGCACCCTTTCCGGGTGTAACGCCGTTCATTTGATTCATCTGAGGCATTGCATTGTTCACAGGCTGAGCAGGCTGCTGATAGCCCTCTGGTGTAAGAACTCTCTCAGGCTGCTGAGGCTGTGGGGCAACGTTTGGTGTTTCCGCAACTGTTGGCGTCTGAGGTATTTCCACAGTTCTTGAAGCCATTGCAACTTCCTCGGCTGTCGGCTGTGCAGGCTGAACAGGCTTTGCAGGCTCTTGTCCAGGCAGATAAACGCTGTCCATAGTCGGCATATCAGGAGTCGTTGGCGGAATAGTCTGATTTTGCACAGGAGTGTCGTCAAAATGCAGCTCAGGCACTTCGATAGACTCCATTTCAGGATTTCTCTCGTCCACTACAGGCTCGTCGGCAGGCGTTTCGTCCTGCGGCACGGCTGTTCCGCAGACGTTGCAGAACTTAGCCCCTGCGTTAAGTGTGTTTCCGCACACTGAGCAGATCTTGCTCTTTATAAGCTTCTGCGGCATTCTTGTTCCGCAGGCAGCGCAGAACTTTGCACCGTCGGCAACAGGCAGACCGCATTTTGGACAATTTTCCATATTAATACCCTCTTTTCATATTATTATTGATCCCCTCAGCCCTTTTGACTGAGATCAAATTTCTCGATAACTTTCCCGAAAATATACCAGTTGTTTTCTATTTTGACCACTGTTATCTCACGGCTGGCAGACAGCTCGCCGCTGTCGGTGGTCTCTGTGAGCTTTGCTGTCATTTTAACAGCTTTTTTGATAGTCACATTTTTGTGATAGCTTTCCTTATAGCTCTTTTCAAGGTCTTTCAAGCCGTCGCTGTCAAGCTCTTTTTTATTGCTGAGCTTATAAGAAAGCTCTGTTTTTTCCTCGCCCCTTGTGAGCAAAGTTTCCGCAAGAGCTTCGTTATAGCTGTCGCTGTTTTTATACTCCGCCTCCGCTTCCGGGGTAAAGCAGGAAAGATATGACTGTGTATCGCTATACTGTGCTGCTGTGACAAGTGTCGCCACGGGCTGTTCATATCCCAGGACCGCTCTTTCTTCCTCTCCGCAGGAGCAAAAGAGCATTGCCACACACAAAAGCATACACAGCACTGATAATTTTTTCATTGTGCAAACACCGCATTTTCAAAAACGGGCGGAAAATTCTCCGCCCGTTACTGATCGTTTATATATCTTAGAAACCTGTGCTTATTGGAAGGTCGCCCTCGTCCAGAAGCACCCATGTGCCGTCCATCTTACCAACAATAACAGTTGTCTTGTCGGTCTTATCAGCGTCTTCGCCTTCAATAGTATACTTGATCTTTACCTTATAAGCCTTTTTAAGCTCATACTTTTTAGCCTTTTTAGCACTAAGCACAGAGGCAAGATCTGACATATCGTTGTAGCTGTCGATATCGTCTGAGTCTACCTTAGTCTTTTTAACTACCTCATAGCTTATCTCAGCGTCATCGCCGTATTTCTTTGTAAGTCTGTCTCTCTGATTTTCAGCCTCTTCGTCATAATCCTCATCGCTTATGTCAACGATACCGTCCAGAGCGTCAGCCATATCTTTAACGTAAGGAGGCATAAGCTCTTCATAAGCCTTACCGTCACCGTCATTAAGAACGTCCATAACGTTATTGATAGGAGTTTTCCAGCTTCCGCCGCCGAATATCATGCAAAGGATAACAACTACCAGAATAACAAGCACGAGCAGAACTGCCAGAACTGCGATAGTGAGCTTATTAGGCTTGTTTTTCAGATTTTTGATGTTTTCAACAGAAACAGCGTCCTTTATAGCGTTCATGTCAATATTCTTGGCTGCCTGCTGAAGATTTGCCATTGGTGAAGCGGTCTGCTGTGCAGGCTGCTGAGGTGCTATTGTTGCACCGCACTGAGTGCAGAAAGTCGCATTGTCGTTAAGCTGAGCTCCGCACTGTCCACAAAATTTTGCCATATAATTCTCTCTCCATATTCATTATAATTTTTTTTGAAGACATTTACTTCATAATAATATATTAAACTAAAGCGTTTGATTTGTCAATAGTTTTTCACAAAGTTTAGCAAAAAAGTACACATCATCAGCCCTTTTCGCACATTTGTTACATATTATTTTGAAAAAGCTGTTACAAAACCTTAAAGCTGTTTACCTATTCTTATGATGCTTTCTGTGATAAGCTTTTTGAAAAGGGGAGCAGCCTTGTCTGCACATTCCTGAACTTCAGCATGAGTGAGAGGATTATCCGTCATGCCTGCTGCAAGGTTTGCAACGCAGGATATTCCGCAGACTTTCATGCCTGCATGATTTGCGGCGATAGCCTCGCAGGCTGTTGACATTCCCACTGCGTCAGCACCGATAGTTCTTGCCATTCTTATTTCCGCAGGGGACTCGAAAGACGGTCCGGTGAGCTGGAGATAAACGCCATGGCGGAGGGTTATGTCAAGATCTTCTGCTGCACCTGAGATGATATCCCTGAGCTTTTTGTTATATATCTCGCTCATATCAGGAAATCTTGTTCCAAGCTCGTCGATATTCTTGCCAATAAGAGGATTAGGAACAAAGCTTGAGATATGGTCGGTTATAAGCATGAAGTCGCCTGCCTTGAAGCCTGCGTTCACTCCGCCCGATGCGTTTGTGAGGAAAAGCACCTTTGCGCCCAACATTCTCATAAGTCTTGCAGGAAGCACAACGTCCTCCATTGCATAGCCCTCATAATAATGCACTCTGCCCTGCATTATAACAACAGGCACTTCGCCAACATATCCGAAAACGAACTGACCCTTATGACCCTCTACCGTTGATGTAGGGAAGCCCTCTATATCCTTATAGCTGAGGGTGTATTTCACGTCTATGGAATTTGCATAATCGCCAAGACCTGAGCCAAGCACAAGGGCTACCTTTGGCTCAAAGTCTATTTTGCTTTTTACGCACTCATAACATTTTGTAAGCTTTTCATAAGCTGTCATAAAATTTCCTCCTATCAATCCTCACCAAGCTTCAGTGCCTGACTTATCTTTATCTTCTTTATAAGTCTGCCAAGCACCACAAAGGCTGTGAGCAGCATTACTCCTACAACTGCATAAAGCTTCAGATAGTCGCTGCGTTCAGGTATCACTGCAAACGGCGGCACTGACTGGCTTGCGTCGAAGATGCTCTGGAACAGCGGTACGAAAAGGTCGCTGGTTATGCCACCGATAAAGATAGCGGCGAATATTGCAACGCCTGACACCAAAAGCTGTTCATAGACTATCATCATTATTATCTCTCTGAACTTCATTCCCATTGCTCTTAGGATACCAAACTGCAAAGTCCTGCTCTTTATGGAGAGTATCCAATAGATAAGGAAACCTATTATGCACATCACCATGATGATGATAAAGCCGAGAGTGAGAGCGCCGTTCATGCCCTGGAGCATAGGGTCGTTTTTCTTTTCTATGGTCTGCTGGCTTGCAGATTCAAGGGTGAGGGGTTTAATGCCTGCTTTGTCTATTGAGTCATAAAACTCCTGAACGGAAGCTCCGTCTTTGAGCTTGAACCATACCTCATAAGGCTCCATGCTTGTCTGAACGTTCACATAATCGTAGTTCATAACGGCAAAGTCCATATAACCGCCGTTTTTCGCCTCTTTATAAGGGCTTAGTCCCGGCCAGTAGTCAACAAAGGCAAGGACGGTCACTTCAAATGACTCGTTTCCGCCCCACTTACACTCTACAGTATCACCAAGCTCCAAACCGTAGCTCTTGAAGCTTGAAGAGAGGATAACTCCCGGGGTGTACTCTGCGAGGGCATTCAGGTAGTTATTTAACTGAACCGGCAGAAGTCTGTCCTCAAATTTGCAGACCTTTGAGAAATCGCTAGGCACTATGGTCATAAGCTGAACATTGCTTGTTGAGCTTTTGCCTGAGCTTGTGTCAACGCTTTGGTCAAGGAAATCGTCACGGGTCTTTTCCTCATCGTCAGACTTTGTCTGCTGTCTTGGAACGTTCATTTTGTTTGAAGATATGGTCACGTCGTCTTTTCTGAAAACCTTTGTGACATTTTCCACTCCTGCGAGCTTTTCAAATCGCTCAAAAACAGGCTCTACATACTGTATGGTAGTTTCTGTATCTTCTTCGTCGCTTTCTTCGGAAGTCTGCTTTGTGCCTGATTGAGCTGCCTGAGATGCGCTTTGAGGAGTGGACTGCTGTGCAGATTCTATTTTACTGCTATACCACTGCTCTGTAAGAACAGCGTCGCAGCCAACCCCATAGGCAACGCTTTCCTCTGCATTTCTGTTCAAGGCTCTTGCGGTATTCGCAAAGAACACGCCCAATGATACAGTAAGAACAAGGAACAGCATCAAAAATCTTTCCCTGCCCGTTGAGGAGCGACCGATATTAGTCAGTGAAACATACTGTGCAGGCGACCACACTCTTCTGCCTATTCTTGCGAGAAGCCTTATTATATAAGGATATATCCTTATAAGAAACAGACCAAGGCCAAGTATAAAGGCAGTGGAAGCCACGAACATTATAGGGTTTACTGTTGCGGTGGTGTCTGTTACGCCTTCTGCAACAAGCTTTTCCTGAGTTTTGTTGTAATAATAAAGCCAGCCAACTGAACCGCCCACAAGGATAAAATCAAGGCAGACCTTTTCCCACAGAGCGTGCTTTTTCTTTTTGGCTTTTGACTGCTTATGCTCAACAATAGTTGTTTTTGTGGCAGGAACGATCGGTATCATAGTTGTGACAAAGAACACCGCCACGGCTATTGCTGCATAGACGACAGCTTCTATTGTCATATGAACAGGGAGCGAACGCCTGTTGACAAACTCTAAGAATCCGTTTGACGCACCAAGTACCTTGCAAAGTCCAAGACCTGCGAATGGTCCTATTATAACAGTCAGAACGCCCAGTACGAGAGATTCCAGAGCATAAATGCCCATTATCTGCAAGCGGCTTGCTCCACGGCTTTTGAACACCGCTATCTCGTTACGTTCCTGCTCAACGTTGAGCTGCGACACCATAAAGAGATAGAATATTATCATAAGTATGACAGGTATCTGCAAAAGCCACAAAACAAGCTGGAGCTGTGATGAACGGCTCTCATAGTCCTTTAGGATATCTGAGGCAGGCATCGAAAAACCTATGGAATTTTCACCAAAATAGGTCTTTTGCTTTGCTATCATTTCGTTTGTGCTTGCAAGGTCAGTCATATTCATGGAAGCATAATCCACCGCATAGTTATGGACAGCCTTTGTGATATTCACAACGCCAGTATCAACGCAATCTCCGAGCATTGTGTCATAATCTGTAAAGACAACGGCTGTATACTGAGAATCAAGACCCTCTGCCCAATATGCGTCATTTTCGTCCTTAACGTCAAAAACGCCCACGATCTCTATTTTTATTGACTTGTTATCATCAAACACGTCGGCTATCTCATATACTGTGTTTATAGCAAGCTCTGTGCTTTTCAGGGCTTTTTCTGTGGCAACGCACTCGTAAACGCCGTCTGAACGCTTGCCTGCAGTGAACATTCTGCCCTGCTTTATGCTGATATGGTCGGAAATATCCGTCATACCGCCGAGAGTGAATCTTGCCTGCGAATTGCCATCTGAAACGGCAAGTGAACGCACATAGAGATACTCGTCACTTATATACTTCTTATCAAGCTTTTCAGGCAGACCAAGCTCCTTGAACTTAGCCTCCACTTTGTTATTATAATTCTCAACAGCTTTCTGCTGCTCGCTGCCTGAGATATCCATTTTCAATCCATAGCTGGTATTATACGCACCTGGATAGATCTCATATTCTGTCTGGAACGACTCAAGATCCTTTACAAGCATTCTTTGCAGAGAAGCGTTCATATAAATAGGGATAGTGCTCATCATGGCAGACGCCATAACAAAGCCTATCAGCAGGCAAAGCACCATCCATTTGGTGTTTCGCATTTTACGGAACAATAAGGTGAACATAAGCTTATCCTTTCAAACCTATCTGATAACAATTTCGTCGCCCTCTTTAAGACCCGATCTTATCTCGGTCTGAGAGCCTGTAGAGAGTCCTGTTTCCACTTCAACGGCAGTTTTTTCACCGTTTTTCAGCACATAAACTACCTTTGTGCCGTCAACCTTTTTTATCAGATTATTTGAGATAACGATAGCGTCCTTTACGCTGTCAAGGACAAGTATCGTATCTGCAAGCTGACCCACTGTTTCCGCAGGGGCGGTATCCTTGAAACGAACATAGATAGTATCCGCCTGATAATCTATACCTGTATCGTCAACATTATTGTGATCCTCATTCTGCTCAGCCTGATAATCAGCAAGCTTTTTAGGAGTCATAAAAACAACACCGTCATAATAATCCTCGCCTATCCTTATCTGCACTTCTGTGTCGATATCATACTGGGTGAGGTCGTCAGGCTGTATTGCGATATAAAGAGCCGAAGTATCTATAACAGTTGCGATAGTCTGACCCGGATTTACGTTGTCGCCTGCTCTTACGTCAGAGAGTGACGAAACAACGCCGTCTATAGGTGATTTCAGGCTTGAATCCTCCTTCTGAGCCTGCAATTTTTCAAGCTCTTTTTCAAGGAGCTGAACGTCAACATAAGCAGAGTCTATCTCTGCCTGGGAGCCGCCGCCCTCATAAATTATATCAACTTTAAGCTTTGCTTTTTCGAGATAAAGCTGTTTTTCTTCTATCTGATAGTCAAGGTCATATGTATCAAGGTCACAGATAACATCACCCTTTTTGACCTTATCGCCTGCTTTTACATAAAATTTTGACACTGTGCCGCTCTGCTTTTCATAAGAAAGAGTATACTGATTTTCCGCTGTGACGGTGCCCGTTGCGACTATCTTCTTTTCAAGGTCTTTTTTCTTTGCCGTCACTGTGGAATATGTAACATCACTTGCCTTCACGGTCGGCGCATCGAGGACTTCCTCCTCGTCAGGAAGCAGATAGCAACCCCCTGCGGAGAGGCACATTATCGCTGATACTGCGGCAGCAAAAAGCTTTTTTAAATCAACTTTTATATTCATGTTCAGACTCCTAACTGAATATTTTTAGAAACAACTTACCATGGGCAATAATACCCAAAGTAATTATATCAAAAAAAAAGTTTTTTTTCTATACACGATTATACTAAATTAACCTGACATTTCAAAGCAATATGCACAATTGCGTTGCTTTATATATGTACAAATTTAATAAGTCTTAAATATATGAACATAAAAAGGCTTCACGCAAAAAAAGTCCCGCACCGAAGTGCAGGACTTTTGATAAGCATATTTGCAAATTAGTTTGCAAGACCTGATCTTTCAACACCCTCGATAAAGTATCTCTGAAGGAATACATACATGATAAGGATAGGTGTGATAGAAAGCAGACAACCTGCTTCAAGCCATACGATTATCTGTCTTACAGATACCGCCTGACCGTCGAAGAGCTGCTGAGTCAGGTTTGTATTCAGGTTCTTCAGCATAAGAGCAACAGTGTCGTTCTGTGTGAAGAATGATGATGATACATAGTAGTCGTTCCAATACCAAACGATAGAGAACAGGAATACTGTCAGGAACGATGACTTTGCGTTAGGACACATGATAACAAGGAATGTTTTCAGTGGGCTGCAGCCGTCGAGGTATGCAGCATCTTCAAGCTCCTTAGGAAGTCCTCTGAAGAACTGACGGAAGATGAAGATAAACAGACCTGCACGGAGTCCGTTTGCAAACAATGCAGGAAGATACATTGTCCAACCGCTGTTGATAAGCGATGTTGATTTGCCAAGTGTGAATACCTTAGCAAGCCACTCTGGCTTGAAGTAAGCATACTGGAGGTAAAGTGGGATAGTTGTGATCTGTGGAGGTACGATGATCATAAGAACAACGATACCGAACAGGATTCCCTTACCTTTGAACTTAAATCTGGCGAAGCCGTAGCCTGTGATAGAGCAGGTGATAACCTGAAGGACAGATGCCACGAGGTTAAGGATAACTGTGTTTACAACAGTATCTTCAAACTTCATTACTCCCCAAACGTCCTTGATGTTATCAAGTGTGAAGCTCTTAGGGATCCAAACTACTGATGGGTCGTTCATCTGCTCATTTGGTCTGAACGCAGTTGAAAGCATGAATATCAGTGGATAGAGGATTACGAAGCACAGACCAAACAGGATAAGGAATCTGAAGAACGGCCAAACCATTCCGATAGCTCTTCTTCTTCTGTTATAGCTGATCTGCTCAGGGGTGAGATATTTCTCAAGGCCCTCCTCTTTCATCTTCTTATAACGGGCTTTAATAGCAGCCTTTCGTTCTTTTTCGAACTCTTTTTCTTCTTTTTTAGTTGCCACTTAAATCCCCCCTTATTCTACTTCATAGTAAACGAACTTATTAACAAGTGCTACGACAAGTGCAAGGAATACTGCTACGATAAGGAAGTATGCCCAAGCCATTGCCGCTGAGTAGCCATGCTCCCAGTTGCTTGCCTTGTTAAGAACGATCGTCATAACTTCGTTCTGTGGATCGACGAATGAGTCAACGATTGTATAAACCACGCTTGAAAGTATCATTGGGCTGATATAAGGAATTGTGACTTTCCAGAAGAACTCCCATGAAGTTGCACCCTCGATCTGGGCTGCTTCCTTAGCTGAGAGCGGGATACCCTGAAGTGCTGAAAGCACCAGAAGTATCTGGATACCTGAGTTCCATACAAGGTTCAGGATGTCGGTGGTCAGCGAGTTTATCATCATAGTGAGCTTATCACTGATGTTGTAGATACCGAGGAAGTTCAGCAACTGGTCAACGAGGTCAGCCTCGAACATTGAGCTGAACTGCTCAGATCCGCCTGCGTATCCGCCTGTGCTCATGTTACCGTTGATGATGTCGATAACAGGACCTGTAGCGATGATAACAGGGAGGAAGAATACTGATCTTGCGAATGTTCTTCCCTTGAATTTCTGATTAAGGATAACTGCGATAAAGATAGAGAATATGAGGATAAGAGGAGTTCTCAAAACCGTATTCTCGATCATTGCTACCAGAGCCTTGGAATAATCCTGATCCTTACGGAAAGCGTTTACATAGTTTTTCCAACCGATAAAGGACATTTTCATTCCGCCCTGAGTTACCTCAGTTTTGTTGAATGAGTAAATGAGAGATTCTATAAGAGGCAGGATAAAGAAGTAGATAGTACCCAGCGCCCAGATCGCTATAAATCCGTAGCCGTAAAGTCCTTTTCTTTTTTCATAAGAAAGTCTGTGCTTCTTTTCCTTCATCACAGGTGCAGGAGCGACTGCCTCAGCGGCAGGCTCTTCTGCGATTATCTCCTCTGTTGCAATTTCTTCTATAACAGCCTCAGCGTCATTTTCCTTTTCGACTGTATCTTCAAGATCCTCAGCCTTAACAGCCTCGATCTCTTCAGGAGTGTTTTTGATCTCTTCGCTCATTATTCTGTCAAACCTCCTTCTATACAATCTGCAAGGTCATAGACCTCTGTGCCTACGGTAGCTGTTGCGTTCTTCTTATCAACACTGATAACAACGTCTGAAGCTCCGTCCTTTGAATAAGTTGTGGTAAGAACGTTCTTGTCATCGCTCAGCTCATACTTTGTGATCGTATAATCTGAAACGCCTGAAAGTATGCTGCTTACCTTTTTGTACTGATTAGCCGCAAGATCTGTCCAGCCTGCATAGTTTGAATAATACAGGTCGTCATATTCTGTATCCTGAAGCGTATCAGCGTCAGCGTATGTCATATCATAGTGTATCTGTGAGCCTGAAGCCAGTGAAAGCAGGAATGTTTCATCTGAATTTGAGCTCTTATTGATAGGTGTTGAAGCGTAGTCAACATATCCGTGAATGACCATCTGATAGAACGGGATATCGAAATCTGTTACGTTGAATCCACTGGAGTAAACAGGAACGTTTGAAACGTTTGTTACATATGGGAGAACGTAAGAGTTCGCACCGTCTGCGAATACTGTACTGATCTTCTCGCTCGCACTCTTATAGCCGTCAACGACAGTATTCATGGTCTTGCTTCTGCTTGAAGGCTCCTTCTTTGAATAGTCAGAAACAAGCTTTGTTGAATAATCACCGAAGCCGATAGAAGTGAGCTTTTCATCAGTATAGCTCTCGAGCATTTCTGTGAACACATTCGAGTACTTGTTTGGTGTGAGCAGAGCAGGTGAAACTCCCTTTTCTGCAACACCGAAGGCTGGGCTGTATGATGACTGTCTTGAATAAGCATTTGAAACTCTGATAGCTGTGCTTGTAAGAGTCATATATCCCCATGAACCACTGTCCATCTTGAAGTTGTTCATTGAAGGAACGATCTTCATATTATCGTCCTTTGAGATAAGCTTATCGAATGCGCTTGAACCACCAAGCTTGCCGGACGGAGATACCTCTGTGGATATCTTGTTCTTGATAGAGTCATTTGTCCAGTCGTTATAGTTGACAGTTATGTTGTCAACTCCGCCGTCCTTGAGGATATCAAGTATGTCGGAAGCCTGATCGAAGCCAGTGATCTCTGTTTTAAGATTGAATGGGATACCGAGAATAGAAGTATCCTTCATAACGCCGCCATAAAGGTCAACGTAAAGATCGCTCTTATTTGCCTGAGCCTTAGCTGTAAGACCCTTATTATTGATAAGGTAGTTTCTGTAGACCTCAGCACAGTCTGCGTAGTTAAGATCCTCGCCGTTGTCTGAATCAACAGGATAATAACGAACTCCAAATCTCTCGGTCTTTATTCCGTTCTTCTCGAACACTGTGATCTTGTTTGAGTTATCACCGCTCATGAAGAATGAGTCTGAGCTTCTTGTTTCAAACTCGAAGTAACAAGTGTTGTAAGCCTGCTTTTCCTGTCCGCATACCTGAGCGTGAGCATAAACGTTTGACTCACCGTCAGAAGCAACGCAAACAAGTCCGGATGAACCGCTTACTGTTGCAAGGACCGGCATATAAGCCTGCTGAGTGGTTCTTGGAGCTGTTATTGGAACGGCTGTATAATCTCTGCCGAATACCTGCTGATTATAGTCAGCGTACTCGGTCTTGCCGTTGTTGTAGTTTATTACAGCACCGCTTCCGTCAGGAACTATCATATAGCCTGTTGCAGTTGAATCAGCAGCGCCGAAGTTAGGGCAGAACTCGATTTTTGTAAGCACCTTTCCGTCTACCTGAGAAGTGTTTTTCTCCTCGATCTCATCTGAATCGCAGTAAACATAAAGGTTATCGTCCTCAAGAACATAGTGTATCTTGAGCTTCACACCATCAGAAACGTAGTTATATGTAGCAACAACGCCGTCTGAATTTTTTACCCATTTTACTTTTGCCTTGTTGGAGTAAACCGGAGCAGGGGACTCTGTTCTCTTTTCCTGTCTAAGGTCACCGACTCTGATAGCGGCACTTGAAGCGATCTGCTTTCTCTGGGCATTTTTCATTGCTGTGCCCTTAACTGTGTCGATAATTGTCTGGTCAGCCTGAACATTTATAGGCGAAGTCCACCAATACTTACCTGAAGCCTTTACATAAAGACAAAGTCTTTCGTTTTCTTCATCAAGATAAAGAGCTATCTTGTCGTTCTCTGTTATCTTTTCGCACATTGCAAGAGCTTCTTCGTCAGTTATAGGCTGAACCTCGTCGTCCTTGCTTGCTGTAGTAGTTGTTTTCTCATCGGCTGCTGAGTCTTCAGCAGCTTCATCGCTGCTTTCATCGGCAGTAGCTGCTGCGTCGGAAGCGTCAGCTGAGCTTGTATCATCAGCCGCTGAATCGACACTGCTGTCAGTATCCTTTACTGCGGCGCTTGAATCAGCCTGGCTTGAACTCTCGTCAGTGGAAGAAACCACCATTGACCCCAGAGGCATCAGCATTGTAAGGCAGATAGCAAAGACAACTGCTTTCTTGTAACTTTTGTTATGCATTTATTATTTACACCACCGTTTCTGTTTTAGCCTCTGATCCTGTACATGATCTCAGTATAAACTGAGTAACCGAATACATATACCTGCTGGAACAATGAAAGGAGAAGTATCGCAAGGAACAATATAAGAAGCATTGCGATGATCGTACCAATAATTGAAGCAAGTGTTTTTCCGAATGAATACTGGTGAACGGCTCTCATTGCCTGCACCATAAGGATAACAGACCAGCCGATGCCAAGATACTGGATAGCTGTGATCCAGATCGATTCGTCCTGTACCAGAACGTTTGAGAAGATCACTGCGATAAATGTGCAAACGATGTAAGGAACAAGAGAATATGCAGAATAGATGCAGATCTTTTTAAGTGTACCTTCACCGTCGAGAAGTGTGCATATTGCCCAGTTGCCGAGTACCCAAGTGAAGAAGTAAACTACAGACTGAACGATAAGCGGAACAACGTTGAATACTTTAACGTAGCTGTCATTGAACTGGAAGCCCGTAAGCTGTCTGTCAACGACCATTGCAATAAAGAGGAAGAGAACTATGAGCATCGATATTTTCATTGAGCCTTGTTTCTTCCATCTCAGGTCCTCAAAGCCCTCAACAGGATGGAAAACGCAATGCTTGAGCCAACCTACCGGAGTAAATTCATACATATCAGTTTCCCTCCTTCTTTTTGCGCTTGATGAGCTTTATGCCCTTTTTCTTGAGAACTGCTTTTACGATGAGCAGGGCGATCAAAACGATAATAACTATCATTATAACTGTGAAGTTATCTCTGAGCCATTCTTCTCTTGCATATTTGAATGCCTTATCGTAATCGTCCTGATCGTAAGCTGTTTTGAAGTAATCAAGAGCCTTCATATACTCGCCGTCGTTAAGGCAAGCCTTACCAAGTCCGACATAAGCCATTGCATAGCCGCCGTCTCTCTTTATAACTTCTTCCCAATCAGCTCTTGCGTCTGAGTATCTACCCTCGTCATAGAGGAGAACTGCTCTGTGAACGACATTACCGAAAGTTGTTTCAGTATAAACTGTGATATCGTTCTTTGTTCCGTCAAGGATATAGACCTCGTTGCCTCTTGCCTCGATAGCGTTTGGTCCAAGGAAGCTTCCTGCCTGATCAGAAGTGGAGTTCTTTGTACCGAAGATGCAAAGAAGATTACAGAGCTTATCATACTGGAACACTCTGCCGTTTTCATAGTCAAGAACATTTATTGTCCCGTTGTCAGAAACGCAGATATCTGTAAGTCTGCACTTATAAGTTTTATTTGTTGTTGAATCGTACTCAGATGAAACGTCACCGAATGAATACTCATCACCGACTGCGTTATCCCAGATGTTATAACCTGCTGGGTTAAGCTTTTTAACAGCGTCGGTCGTAGTATTTGCAGCCTCAGTAACAGTGTAGATAAATCCGTCTGCGTCGATATCGAAGTTTGCATACTCGACCGGAACGTTTCTTGTCATTGCTGAGATCTGCTCGTTTGAAGCGATCTTTCTCCACAACTTCTGAGCAATGACAGCGGCAGTTACCTCAACACGGTTAGCACCGTAGAAGCCCTGGAACTCACCATCCTTATTGAACTGAACAGAACCTGTGTTTACTGACTTACAAACAACGTAGATGTTCTCAGCCTTATCTGCAAGTATCTTTGAAGGGTTGAATGTTTCGGAATCATAAAGCTTTGTGTCAGGCTTTGTGTATTCCTGCACCAGAGTCATTTCTGTGCCTGACTCAACAGTACACTTAACAGCCCTTGAATTGTCTGTATCTGCGATGTAAACATAAAGCTTATCATCAAAGATGCTCTTTTTGACATATATGCCGTTAGGATTAAGGAAGGTCGATCTTCCGTCCTCGCCTACAGATATTTCTGTAGAGCCTGTGAATCCGGTATAACAGCCTGTTACCTTAAGATCAGTATCAAGACGGAGTATTCTGTTGTTGCCTGAATCGCACACCCAGAAAGTATCGTTGTCCTGATCGTAAAAGAGGTCTTTTGCATCTGAGAGCTTTGCAGGAGCGTCATCGCTTATATAAAGCGGATCGCTCGGATCTGAAAGCCTGTCAAGACCCATATCTGCACCTGTTACAGTCTTTTCTACACGGTAGGCACTCTGCGATGGGATCGCATCGTCCCAATAGTCGTAGTTATAGGCTGTATAAGGCTCATCTGCGAAAGCAGTCACGGTCATGGTCAGCGCCAGACCTGCTGCAAGTGCCGCAGAGATCATTCGTTTTAGAGAGATTTTATTTCTCGACACTACTTATCACCTTTTTTCCTTTTCTATAATCTAAGTTCAAATTAATCCTTCATACCTGAGTTAGCCATTGTTTCCATGACGTTGCCCTGAGCTACAAGGAATACGATCAGTGGTGGTATCAGAAGTACAACTGCTGCGGCAAATGTAACGCCCTGACGAGCAAGACCTGCTGCTGTGATCTGCTGTACAACTGTAGGTAGTGTTTTGAGCTGCTCGGAGTAGATAAGTGCTCCGCCCTGAATGTTCCATGCTCCCTGGAAAGCGAAGATGATAAGTGTCATCAAAGCTGGCTTTGAGTTTGGAACGACGATCTGCCAACAGATCCTGAACAGACCTGCGCCGTCCACCTTAGCCGCTTCCACCATGGAGTCGTGGATGGTTGTCATGCTCTGACGCATGAGGTAAAGACCCATTGATGTTGAAATGCTTGGGAGGATCAATGCCCAGTATGTATCGATCATATGGAGCTTAGCCATTACGAGGAACTGCATGATCCATGTTGCATTTGAGGAGAACAGGAGGGCAATAACGATGATCTGGTTAATGACCTTGTTTCCCGGGAATTTACACTTTGCAAGAACGAATGCTGCGCAGCAGCAAACGAAAAGGTTGCAGATACAAATTACTATTGTAATAAAGAAGCTGTTGAAGATATATCTTGACAGCGGTACCTGCCATGAGCTTGCGGCTACCTTGAACATATCTGAGAAGTTGTTGGTAGTCGGATTCAGTACATAAAGCTTTGGAGGGAACACGAACAGCTCCTCAACAGGCTTCATAGACTGGATAACTGAGTAATACAGCGGGAACACCATGAATGCACCAAGGAGACAGAGGAATACGAAAATAACTATATCTCCGCCAAGAGAACCATTGACTCTCGCCTTTTTCTCTTTGACCTTCAGCTTTTCAATAGACTGCTGCTTTTTTCTTTTTCTAGCCATTTTATATACTCCCCTCCTTTAGTCAAGATACTTGCCTAAGAGCCAGTTGATACCCTTATTGGCAAGGAGCATTGCAGCGAACAATACGAAACATATTGCTGACGCATAACCCATTTCGTAACGGATGTTACCATAGTCTGTTGCGTGGTTCATGATCGTGTGAGCTGCATAGTCTGTTGAAGGCAGACCTACGAGGTTCTGACCAACAACGCCGACTGTGAATGATGCTGAGATCTGAATAACGGCAGCGAACAGAAGCTGTGGTCCCATTGAAGGGATAGTGATGTAGAAAAGCTCCTGCCATCTGTTCTTGATACCCTCGATAGCACCTGCTTCGTACATTGACTTATCAATGTTCTGGAAGCCTGCACGGATAGCAAGAAAGCCTGCACCCATTGACATCCAAAGCTGAACGATGATAACAACTGTAAGGATATAGTTTGTATCTGTGAGCCACTGTGCAGGTTCGTTCAGGATACCCAGATCGATAAGCACAGCGTTCAGGTAACCGTAGGAGTCACCTGACAGGATAAGCTGCCAGGTAACATATACGGAAGTTGTCATAGAAGGTGCATAGAACACGAATGTGAAGAAGGTTTTGAGGAATGCGTTCATCTCGTTTATCAGCCAAGCGATGATAAAGCTGAGGATATAAGAGAACGGTCCTGTGAATATCGCAAAGATAAGAGTGTTTCTTACTGCGATAAGGAATACGTCGTCGTTAAGGAACAGCGTATAGAAGTTTGAAAGTCCTACGAACTTAGGAGTTTCGATCATGTTAAAGTTTGTAAAGCCCATTGGCAGCGACATTACGACAGGCACTACCGTGAAGATAATGAACAAAGACATGAAAGGCAGGAGCATTGCATAGCAAGCCTTGTTGGTTTTCATCATGTGCCATGTGTACTTCCACTTGCCCTGTTTTATCATAGGCGCTTCAGGATTGGTTTTGGCCATTAGTTACTCCCCTTTCATTAATTGTCGTACAGACCAAGATCTTCAAGCTTACGAGTGATCTCGTCATTGATATCCTTATTGTACCAGAACAGTGTATCACGAGCGTTGTCGTAGTCATTAACTACAGCTCTGAATGCGTTCATAACGTTTCTTGTTACACCGTAAGATGCAGGAATGATCGGGATCTCTACCTGTGAATTAAGCTGGTCAAGAAGAAGATTTACTTCTGAAGTTGTCCAAGACAACTGCTGAAGAGCTTCTTCGTTAGCTGTTGCATATCTACCCATTGTACCAAGGATAGACTCGATGTTGTTACCATACTTGACCTGAGCGTCAGTTGAGGTGAACCACTTGATGAAGTCCCAAGCGCCCTCCTGATCTGCTGCCTTTGTGAAGATAATAGCACCTGAACCATTGGAGTTTGCTGCGTGGTTGATAGTTCCGTCTTCCTGAACAGTACCAGGAACCGGCTGGAATCCCCAGCAGCCCTTGATCTCAGGAGCGGCTACAGAAAGCTGGTTATAGAATGTGTAGTTCTGGATAACTACCGGCATATCACCTGTTCTGAAACGTGTGAATGCGTCATATGTCTGCTGGAAGCTGTATGTTGTATAGAACTTTGTCCAAGTATCAAAAGCATTTACGGCTTCCTGAGTATCGAATGTTGTCTTTGTCTGCTCATCGTTGTAGTAGTTAAGACCCTGCTGGAGAAGGAGCATAGCGAATGTGTTACCAGGCTCTGTGATAGCAGATACCTGAGTTGTTCCGCCTGTACTTGTCATTACAGGGAGGATAAGACCAACTTCAAGGTAGTTTCTCTGAAGTGTTGGCAGACAGTTAAGAAGTCCGTCCCAAGTGTTAAGATCTGTTGCTGGGTCGATACCGTATTCGCTGAGGATATCAGAACGATAGAACAGCATTGGGAAGGTCTGGTCACATGGAAGACCGTATGTACCGCCGTTGTACTGATAAAGAACAGTAGCGTCGTCTGCAAAACGTGTCTTTACCTCGTCAAAGTCGCTGAATGTGGTGAGATCTGTAAGAACGCCACGGGCTGCAAGCTGGATAGGGAAGTCGCCGCCCATGAAGAGAGCGAGGTCAGGACCCTTGCCTGCAAATGTAGCCTCAACGATACCGCCCTGAACGAGCTTAAGATTGATCTTTGTTTTAGCTGTTGGATTGTATTCACTTGAAATGAGCTGCTGAAGAGCCTCGGCGTTATCACGACCGAGCATTACCCAGCACTCCATAGCACTTTCGTCCTCTTCAGACAATGCGTTATAGTCCTCGAAGAAAGAACCGATAAAGCCCTTGAAGCCGAAGCCAAGTGATCCAAAGAATGACTTGTCACATGAAGTGAAATCCTGATCGGAAGTAACTACCTCGATCATATCGACCTCAAGAGGCTGCTCACGATACTGGTTTACGAAAGAAGAAACTGATGTGATGTTATCCTTGATCTGTGACATCATCTCAGGGATAAGGTCAGGCTTCTTTATACACTTATCAAGAACGATAGCCATTTTCTCAAGAGTTTCAGCCTCAGTTCCGCCTGAACCTGAAAGCTTCTCGATCTCAGCCTTCTTATCTCTCAATGTCTTAGCATATTCCTTGAAATCAGGAACGATAGAAGGAATGGCTGTGTCGATCATGTAGTTGTTGTATTCATCAGGATCAGGACCTGTGATCTGTCTGATCTGTCTGTAGTAGCTGTTTATGTTATAAACAAGCTCGTCCAGATTGCCCATGATCTCACCGATCTCGCCAGGAACTGCTTCCAGAGAGATAGTGTTTGTGCCTGCCTGGAGGTAGAAATAAAGATCGTCGCCATTTTCAGACTTTGGCGTTGTGATGCTCCAGTCTGTATCGTAGTAGAACTTTATCTGATTAGCTTCAAGGCAAGGTACTTCACCATTGACATAAAGTCGTCTGTTGGAGTACATACCTCTCATCTGATCCTGTCTGCCTCTTATACCTATCTTATAGTAGCCAGCCTTGTCAACATTGAACTCCCATGTCACTGTCTGAGTTGACTGCGTCCAGCTTCCTGAACCGATAGTATTATATCTTGTTTTAGTAGGGCTTGAGCCGTTTGCGCTCGATGTGAGATAAGAGCTCTTATCTGATGTAGGATAAAGAGTTCTTGATGACTTGTAGGCAGCAGTTTCACCCTCAAGAGTGATCTTCTGTCCCTGAGCCTGTGTCAGATCGCTGTCTGATGGTGCTGTGTAAGCAGCAGGTGCTTCATACTGATAGAAAGTAAAGCTCTTGACAGCAAACTCAGCCTTTTCAGATTCAAATGTTATCGTATGTTCGCCTGCCTCCATATAGAACTCCAACGGCTCGTTAAACAGTCCGTCGATGTCCTCCAGAGGAGTTTCCTGCCAGCATGGAGTCGATACCTGTCCAGGACGGATATCGTTCTGTCTTGAATCCTGTTTGATCTCAGATTCGTTGATCCATCTCTTGCTCAGCGTGATTCTTGACGCTGTTGCATATGGGCTTTCGCCGTCGATAAGCAACGAAAACTCAACGTCGTTTGTGTTGCTTTCAAGTGCCTCATATATCATCTTGATATTGTAGACGCCTGTTTCAGGAATGTTCACCGTCCAAGAAACTGAACCCTCCTGATTTGCCCACTGCATAACATCATTCTCTCCATCTACTGTAGTTACAGTGATCTGAGCGTCTGTTACTGAAGCAGGATCGTAATCCTTTCCCAAGACCTCGACTGTCTGGTCAGGTCTTGCAGCGTCGGCATACTTCTTTACATAGTTAGTATAAGAAGTCTGACGGATCGAATCGGTACCCGTCGTGGCAGCGGAGCTTCCGTCGCCTGTTGCAGAATCATCAGCAGTTGCCTGCGTGCCTAGAGTGCTGTCGTCCGCTGCTTCACTGTCTGCAAATGCCGGAACTGATGCGCTTGCACACAGAGCAAGTGCCAATGCGGAAGCAATAACACGCCTAAACATTGTGTCTTTCACTATGAATCCACCTTTCTAAATAAATTGCTTTTGGTTTTGCGAGAATCAAGCCTACTTAATTACATTCTAATATAAATAGTATAGAACCTCTTCATTATGTGATCCCCCACGGGAAATAAAGAAAATAAAACTTATGTCCCCCCCGATCTGAACAGCACGAGCTTTTCGCCGTTCTCATCAAGTTCGACCTTGACCTTATCGCCGCCTTTTATCTCAAGAGCGTCCATAAAGTCCTTCGGGAGCTGCAGCCGTCCGGATCTGTCGAGGACGATAAGCTCTTCATGAGCCGTTTCCTCGCTGTTCTCAACCAGCACAATATCTCCCATTTCATTAAGCTCCTCCACATAAGAACGCTTTCTTACGATCTCAGAGCTTGTTCTTCCATCTCTGATAGCCACCACTCTGTCGATATGGTCGGCAAGCTTAAGGTCATGGGTAACGATCACTATAGTGATCTTCTCATCTTTATTAAGCTCCTTGAATATATCAAGTATCATATTGGAAGTCTTTGTATCCACCGAGCCTGTAGGTTCATCAGCCAACAGTAATCTCGGATCGTTTGCCAATGCAATAGCTATTGCAACTCTTTGCTGTTCGCCTCCCGACATCTGGTCGAGCCTGCTGTTTTTTCTTTTCAGCAGTCCCACTCTGTCAAGCAGCTCCAGTGCTTTCTGCCGTCTTTTATGCTCGCCGTTAAGCAGCATAGGAAGCTCAACATTCTGCACAGCCGTAAGATACGGCACAAGATTTCTTGCATTATTCTGCCACACAAAGCCTACGGTGTTCCTTTTATACTCCATATAATCCTTATCAGTAAACTTCAGAAGATCCTTACCGTCCACATAAAGGTTTCCCGCCGAAGGCTTATCAAGTCCTCCAAGCATATTGAGCAGCGTCGATTTACCACTTCCTGAGTTTCCGACGATTGCCATGAGTTCTCCACGCTCGACATCCAGGTCAAGTCCTTGGAGCGCCACCACCTCAACATCAGAAGTTTTGTAGATCTTCACCAGATTTTCACACCGTATCATATATTTATCATTGTCGGCAGCTACAATAGTATCAAGTTCATCACTCAACTATCTCACCGTCCTCTAATGTATAGACCTTATCGGCTATATCTATCATGCTGGGGTCGTGAGTGGTCATTATGATAGTCATTTCATCTCTCGCCACCAGCTCTTTGAAAAGCTTTACAACGTGGAGCGCAGTTGCCGTATCAAGCTCAGCAGTAGGCTCGTCCGCAAAAATTATGTCAGGCTTATGTGCGATAGCTCTTGCTATAGCAACTCGCTGCTGTTCACCGCCGGACATTTCCCCCGGTCGGTGGAACATTCGCTTTTCAAGTCCCACGCTTCGCAGACATTCCCTTGTGCGCTTATCCCTTTCTTCATATGGATATTTCGCAAGTCTTAGACCAAAGTCAACGTTTTCATAAGCGGTCATTCCCGACATGAGTGCCACAGATTGGAACACGAACGCCATTTTATACCGCCGTATATCATCTCTGGCTCTTTCAGAAAGCCTTGTAATATCCCGTCCGCCAAACATGACCTTGCCCTTTGTTGGCTTGTCAAGCGCTCCGAGAATATTGATAAGAGTAGTCTTACCGCTTCCTGAACGTCCTCTAAGGATCGTCAGCTTGCCCTTTTCTATTTCGATGTTGATATTTTTCAGCGCATTCACAACGCTTCCGTCGCCGATCTTAAAGTCACGGCACAGATTTTCAGTTGAAAGTATAGTGTCCATACCGCATGGCTCCTTTATCACATCAAACAGAATCTTCGCCCTAATCTCATCCACTGTATTGGTCATTTTGACCTATGTAATATACTCAAACAAAGGTTAAAATATTTGTGCATTATTCACATATCGTGTCAGAAGCACACAACGACCACAACATATTGTATTTCTTGTACAATATGTTCAAATTTCGGGCAATAAATCATGCAAATCAGCCCATAATTTTATGTAAAATGCCAAAATGGGTTTACTTAGCTAATCTTAATTATATCAATTTCTCTGTATTTTGTCAAGGATGTTAAACGTTTAAGATAACATAAAAACGAGGCTTGCGGAGGATTTAGTCACCTTAAACAAACTATAAAATCATTTTTTGTGCATTTCGCAATAAATCTTGTCAAAAAAGGTTGAAAACTCTGTAACCGTCAAGATTTTAGCTTTCAATTAATAATAATTTTACATTTTGAAGAATAAAATCCGAAAAATTTCTACTGATATGCACAAAAAACATTTGATATATTTATTTAAAATATGCAAAAGCAAAACTGTTCTTAACATTATGTAAAAGGAGGCAAAAAAAACTATACAAAAAGGCATTTGTGCAATTTGAACCTATAAAAAAAGCCAAATGTGAAAGAAATGAGCCTGCAATATGACGCAATATTCCCGTAAAAAACATTAAACATTGTCCTATTTATCATACAGTTTTCACATAAACAAGTATAATATTAGATAACGAAACAAGAAAGCCCCACAAGGGGCGGTTAAAATTGATTACCACGGCTCACGCCGCTGACATACCAGGAGGTTTTCATCATGAATGAATACAGAAACAACAACTTCAATGATAACAATAATAACAACTTTGAGAACAGCTATACACAGCAAAACGGATATAATCAATATCAGGCTCAGGCAGGCAGCGTGAATGAGTTCACATACAATCCTAATAAGAAAAAGTCAAAAGGCAAGAAGGTGCTTTCAGGCATTATTGCAGTGCTTTGCGTTGCAGCTATCGGAACTACTTCCATTGTAGGCTACAATCTTGTTACAGGAAAGAACGCTGTAGGTTCTTCAAACAACGGCACCGTTGTTTCAAAGGACGACAGCTCATCAAACAGTGCAAAAAGCACTGTTGACCGTTCAAATCTGCCAACTATCCAGCAGCTCTCAACTCCGTCCGACGCACTGACTATCCCTGAGATAGTAAAGAAGGTGTCACCTTCTGTTGTAGGCATCTCCTGTATCCTTTCAAACGGCACTGCAACAGGTTCAGGTATCGTAATGAGCGAGGACGGCTACATCGTAACCAACGCACACGTTGTTGACGGTGCACAGTCTATTTCAGTTGTGCTTCCTGACAGCTACAACGATACTTCAAGCGAATCAGATGACAGCAAATCAAGCTCTGACAGCAGCTCTGAGGACGATGAGGACAACCTCACATACACAGCTACCCTTGTAGGCAAAGACACTCAGACTGATATTGCAGTTTTGAAGATAGACGCAAAGGGACTTACAGCCGCTGAATTCGGCACATCTGCCGATCTTCAGGTAGGTGAAGCTTCTATCGTAATAGGCAACCCACTTGGCTTCTCACTTGCAAACTCTGTAACAGCAGGTATAATCTCCGCAACAGACAGAACGCTCACTGTTGAGGACAGGACAATGAATCTTATCCAGACAGACGCTTCTATCAACAGCGGTAACTCAGGCGGACCGCTCATCAACGCATATGGTCAGGTAATAGGCATCACCTCTGCAAAGGTATCATCATCTGTGGGCGAGGGACTTGGTTTCGCTATCCCTATCGACGAGGCACTCCCTATTGTTGAGGATCTTATGAAGAACGGTTACGTTACAGGCAGACCTAGCCTTGGAATTTCAGGCACAGACATCACAAGCGCATATTCATCATACTATGGTATCCCACAGGGCTTCCTTGTAAAGAGCGTTACTGAGGGAAGCGGTTCTGAAAAGGCTGGTATTCAGGAAAATGATATCGTTATAGGCATAAACGGAACTGTTATATCAAACATCAGCGAGCTGAATGAGATAAAGAACAAGTGCAAAGTCGGTGACACTGTTCAGCTTACTATATACAGAAACAAGAAAATGATAAATGTTGACGTTGTTCTCGGCGAGTCCACAGAGGACACTTCTGAGTCAAATGACAACGACCAGAACAACAATAACAATAACAATAACAATAACAACGACGACTACAACGGCTACTATGGAAACGGTCTTGGCGGATACGACTACGGCTATGGTTTCTAAATAACAAAGCTTTCTTCATATTTTTCATATTCTTTTACTTCAGGGAAAGAGCTGTTCCGAGAGATCGGGACAGCTTTTTTCTTGACTTTCTTCTTGACAGAGGGTCAAAGCAGTGTTATTATAATAAGGTATACTATTAAGGCAACATCGCACAAGGCCCGCCTGACGGCCTTGCCTTAAACGAGTACACTTCTTTATTTTGCAAAGGTCGGTGATTTTATGACAAAAGAAGAATATATTGACTTTTGCGGCTCTATTGCAGGTGCGACATATGACCAGCCTTTCAACGAGAACTTTCAGTCCACTGCACTGCGCCACTGGGACACGAAAAAGTGGTTCGGTCTTTTGATGCTCCACAATGACAGGTGGATAGTAAACTTAAAGCTAAAACCCGAAGAAGTGCTGTTTTACAGGGATATCTACAAGGGCGTGACGGAAGCTTATCACATGAACAAGGTCCACTGGATAACATTGTATCTCGACAGCGACGTGCCAACAGAGGAGATAGAAGATCTTACCCTCAGAAGCTTTGAGCTTACAAAGAGTAAAGATAAAAAGAAAACCAAAAAGCGAAAGGAAGCTTTATAAAATGAGAACTTTTTCAAAATCAAGCAAGCTTGATAACGTGTGTTATGATATAAGAGGTCCTGTTATGGACGAAGCAAATGAAATGATAGCAAAGGGAGAGAAGATATTCAAGCTCAATATCGGAAACCCTGCTCCGTTTGCATTCAATGCCCCTGACGAGATAATACAGGCAATGACAGACAATCTGAGAAACGCTCAGGGCTATTCCGACTCAAAGGGCATAACAGAAGCAAGACAGGCTATTTATGATTATGCACACTTTAAGGGCATACCTGTTGAGAGCCTTAACGATATATACACCGGAAACGGCGTTTCTGAGCTTATCACAATGGTAATGCAGGGTCTTCTCAACAACGGCGACGAGGTCCTTGTTCCTGCCCCTGACTATCCGCTGTGGACAGCTTCCGTTACTCTTGCAGGCGGTACTGCCGTTCACTATATTTGTGACGAAAGCTCCGAATGGTATCCTGACCTTGAGGACATGGAAAAGAAGATAACAGACAAGACAAAGGCTATCGTTATCATCAACCCTAACAACCCGACAGGTGCGGTATATCCAAAAGAGATACTTGAAAAGATAGCAGACATGGCAAGACGTCATGAGCTTATCATATTCTCAGACGAGATCTATGACAGACTTCTTATGGACGGCGTTGAGCATACTTCTATCGCTTCACTTTGCCCTGACGTTTTCTGCATCACTCTTAACGGACTTTCAAAGTCACATCGTATCGCAGGCTTCCGTGTAGGCTGGATGACCCTCAGCGGTGATAAGAGCAGAGTAAAAGGCTACATAGAGGGTCTTAATATGCTCTCAAGCATGAGGCTTTGTTCAAATGTACCGAGCCAGTATATAATCAAATATGCTCTTGGTGATTACACAAAAACTGACGATCTTCTCCTGCCGGGGGGACGTATCTACGATCAGAGAGAGTATATCTACAACGCACTTAACAGCATTGACGGTCTGTCGGCTGTAAAGCCTAAGGCGGCATTCTATATCTTCCCAAAGATAGACGCAAAGCGTTTCAACATCACAAATGACGAGCAGTTCGTGCTTGATTTTCTCCGTGAGAAGAAGATACTTCTTGTTCATGGCGGCGGCTTCCACTGGGAACAGCCTGACCATTTCAGGATAGTTTATCTTCCTAAGCTTGAAGATCTTGAATACTCCATGAATGAAATGAGAGATTTTCTCAAAGACTACAAGCAGAAGTAAAACTGTAGAGCGGACAGTGTTCGCCCAATATGCTTTTATGCTCATACCATACATCTACAAAAACAGACACGAGGTACAAAAATGTCAAAACTTTGCAAATCATGTGGAAACTATTATGAGGGAGATCACTGCGACAAGTGCGGCTATGGCGACCCAAACTTAAAGACCCACGCCGCTGACAAATACAAAAAGCCCACAAAGCCTGAACGTTTCAGGACGGAGGAGGAAAAAGAGCTTTACGCCCAGTGGGAAAAGGAGAAAAAAGAGGACACTGAGATAAAGCGTCACTATGATCCCAACGCAGGCAAAAAGACCCTTGCCATTGTGGCGGTAGTTGTTATAGGCGTTATCGTGGCTGTGCTATACAAAAGCGGAGTTATTTTCAGCTCAACAAAGACGGATGTAATAGAAAAATACTTCAAGTCCATACAGACAAGCGATTTCGACTCATTCGTGGAGTGCTTTCCGAAAGAGATGAAGAACGAATACGAACAGCAGCGAACCGAAGGCGGATATGGCAAAGAGCAGGTCATGAAAGAAGTCCTTTATGGTGATTTCATTGATAGCTATGGCTCTGATTACACTATCGACGTATCTTTCGGCAGAGAAACAAAGCTTAAAGAATCTGAATATGACCTGAGCGAATACAAAAGCTTTTACGGCTCTGCACCGAATGTTTCAGAGGCTTATGAGATAGTAACGAACGTGACTTTCAAAGGCTCAAAGGGCAGTGAGGACGCAAAGCTTTACATCTACGTTGGAAAATGCAGCGGAAAGTGGTGCATCTTCAATATCACACAGGATAACGGCATTGTTGACGAGGACACTGGGCTTAAAACTTCAGATAATTAAATAGCACAAAGCAAAACCGCCACGGAAAAAAATCCGCAGCGGTTTTTTTGTTTTGCGATAAAACCTATATGGTGGGACGTCGTATTTCTGTTAAACAGAAATTGAGTCGCTCCCCTACATATAAGTGGCGTAATTATACGCTTTTATGTGATATTATCTCTTCTTAAAAGCAAATGACTTTCTTGTTCTCTGCTTTCCGCCTATTGACATTGTGAATATCTTGTCGCTCATGAAGATTTTCAGTGCGACCGTCATGCACACTACAAGAAGTACTATCTGATAGATAAGTCCCCCTGCATAAAGGCTGTAGTTGCCAAACATTACGTTCTCGCTTGCCATAAAGGTATGGGTGAACGGTATAGCATAGACGATATACTTTATAACAGGTGAAAGCGTTCTGATATCAACTACCATTGCAAGAAGATATGGTATCATTGCGGAGAAGGTTATAGGCAAAAGCATTGTCTGGGCAGATTTTGCGTCTTTTGCAAGTGCTCCTAATACCATTGAGAGTGACAATGAGATAAGGATAGACACAAACATCTGTATTCCCACAAGAGCATACTGTCCGACGCTCATAGTAAGACCAAGGTTTTCCATTGCAGATTCATAAGCTGAGGTATCTCCCATGCCCTCAGTAAGACCGCCTGTCATTTTGCTCATACCGAACATATAGACCACAGCCTGCAAAGCCGCAACAACACCTGCGGCAAGCATTTTTGACGCAAGGACTGAAAGTCTTGAAACAGGTGCGGAAAGAAGCGTTTCAAGGGTCTTGTCTATTTTCTCGGTAGAGATCGCGCTAAGTATCATCTGAGCCGAGAACATTATAAGAACGAACATTATTATAGGCACTACCATGCTCTGTGCTGAGCAAAGCGACATCACTACAGAACTGCTCACTTTATCTGCCTTATCGCCAACAACCGTTGTTTCAGAAAGCAGTACAGGGTCTTCAAGCTGATTCATTTCGTCCTCTGTCATTGCGCCGCTTGAAAGCTTATCCTGATAGATAGTTGATTTTACTGCCTGCTGTATAACTGCAAGGGCAGTGTCTGAGCCTGTGTTTATATTTGACATGGTCGCAAGAGAGGTCATTCTCTGAACATATCCAACGTCCGCCTTTTTATGCTGTTTTACCTGCTCTGTAAAACCTTTTGGTATTATCACAACGCTGTCCTGATCGAGCCTTTTAAGCTCTGCGGCATAGTCGTCAGACTTTATATCTACAACTGTTATCTTACCGTCACCAGCCTTTGCGGTAGCTTTCAGAGAGTTTAAAACGTTTTCTGTGAACTCTGTTTTGTCAAGGTCGCAGATAGTAAGGTCGGAGGCCTTTTCGGCACTGTCGCTTATTGCCCCTGACATTGCCTGACCTGCCATAACAAGCACCACTACTGTGACTATCATTGTTATAATAGTTTGCAGGCTGAGCATTTCCTTTAATTCCTTGCGGAAAAGACTATAAAACTTCACGGTCAAGCACCACCCTTTCAAAGACTTCTTCAAGGTTCTGAGCACCATATTTTTCAATAAGCTCCGCAGGCTTGCCGACTTCCAGCAACTCGCCTTTTGCAATTATACCCACTCTGTCTGAAACATACTCTATTTCAAGCATATTGTGGGAAGAAAGCAGAAAGCTCATGCCCTCAGAAGCAAGCTTTCTTATCATTCTTCTTATTTCAAGGGCGTTTATGATATCAAGTCCCGAAGTCGGCTCGTCAAGGATAGCCAGCGCAGGAAGCGGCATTATCGCCCTTGCAAGGAGAAGCTTTCTTGCCATACCACGGGAATAATTTGATATTTTATCGTTAAGCCGGTCACCAAGCTCGCATATCTCACAGCCACGCTTAACAAACTCGTAAGCCTGTTCTCCGTTGTCGGCATAGATAGAAGCCATGAACTCCAGATATTCTCTGCCTGTCATGGTCTTATACGCACCAGCCTCGTCAGGGAGGTATGTAATGCTTTTTCTTACCATATCAGGTTCAGTTAGAATACTATGACCTGCCACGATAGCGTCGCCCTCTGTTGCCTGCAAAAGTGTTGATATCATTCTTATGGTCGTGGTCTTTCCTGCACCGTTTGGACCTATCAGCGCAAATATCTCGCCCTTTCCAACGTCAAAAGTGACGTTATGGGAGGCGTAAATGCCTTTTTTGTACTGCTTTGAAAGCCCTTTGACCTGTAAAACGGTTTCCATCGTTTTCCCATTCCTTTCTTTGTCTGTATCATTGTATTTTTTGTGAATAAATCAAGTATAGCACACCACGTTCCAACTGTCAATTGACATTTGTCATGTGATGTTATGTAAATATGATTTACAAACAGTATACACTGTCTATGGCACGATGTCAATAGCGGTTTTCACCAAAACAGGCATGATTTTTATTATTTATGCGTTAAAATGTAAAATTCACTTACTTTGTGAGATAAAGTAAACCACGTTACACAATGATTACAAATCAAATAATATTCTGTACATTTTCAACTCTTTCAAGTACGTTTTTTTGGATATCCCAATGTAATGATTTGATTACATTTTGGTTACAGACAAGGGTAAAAAAACGGACGATTGTTGAAAACTTTATAATTTTCAACACCAAATTGCTGTTATAGCATGAGTTTTAAACATTTTCAACATAGTTTTCAACATTTTCAAAAGTTTTCAACTGTAGTTTTCAACTGTCCAAAAAAGCTCTTGTTACCGTTTTTTAATCATTTGTAATTTATTCATTTTTCGTACTTCTATAGTAAATAGGGAGGATTTATTACATTTTCACCAATGAACGAATTTAAAATTTGTGAAGTATTTGAGCTTTAAAATTGGCTTTTATGGTTTACAAAAGAACGAAAATATGTTAAACTTATAATAAGTATGAATGAATCGTTACAATGTTCATTATAGGAGGAAAAATTATGGGAAACTTAACCAGTCTGAAGAAAGCCGCCGCTGTGCTGCTGACTTCGGTAACACTCATGTCGGCTGTGGCGGCACTGCCTGCTGTGGACGAAACGCCGCTTCTTTCGCAGACGGCGATAACTGTTGAGGCGGCAAGCGTCGGAAAAGTCACAGGGCTTACTTCAAAAACACTTAGCAACAGCCAGATAAAGCTTAGCTGGAAAAAGGTCAGCGGAGCTTCGGGATACTCAGTTTGTATGAGAAAAAACGGTAAATATCCGCAGATCGCAGACGTAAAAAGTGGCTCGACCCTCACATACACTGTAAAAAATCTGCCAAATGCCACCCGTGAAAACTTCAAGGTAAGAGCCTACAAGACCGTGAAAGGAAAAAAGGTATACGGCGCATATTCAAACAACTGGAACACCGCCACGAACCCACAGCCTGCAAAGGGTCTTAAAGTATCAAGCGTTTCTTATGACAGCGTAAAGCTTTCATGGACAAAGATAGGATGCACAAATTACAGAGTATTTCAGCTTAAAAATGGTCAGTGGAAAGAGATCGCGAAGACCACAGGCACAAGCTACACTGTAAAAAATCTCAGCCAGAAGACCACCTACAAGTTCAAGATAAGAGCCTGCAAGACAGACGACAAGAAAGCCAACCACTATGGAAAATATTCTGCAGAGGTATCGGCTACCACCTCTAAAGCTCCTGCTGTTGTGACCCCAGTTTCACAGCATGGTCAGCTTTCTGTAAAGGGTGCGAATATTGTTGACAAGAACGGCAAGGTATTCAAGATAAAGGGTATGTCAACTCACGGCATCATGTGGGAAGATTTCTCCGATATTCTTACAAAGAACTCTCTTAAAGTGCTGAGAGATGACTGGAAGGTCAACACTATAAGAATTGCAATGTACACAGAAGAATGGGGTGGCTACTGCACCGAGAACGGCAAGTATCAGGCACAGGCAAAGCAGAAAGTCAAGACAGGCGTTGAGAACGCAAAGTCTCTTGGAATGTATGCTATAATCGACTGGCACGTTCTCAATGACAAAAACCCTAACAACCACAAAAATGACGCTATCAAGTTCTTCACAGAAATGGCTAAGACCTACAAGGACTACAATAACGTTATTTACGAGATTTGCAACGAGCCTAACGGCGGTGTAACATGGACAGGCGGCATAAAAAGTTACTGCCAGAGCGTTGTAAGCGCTATCAGAAAATACGACAGTGACGCTATCATAATCTGCGGCACAGGCACATGGAGTCAGGACATAGATCAGGTGCTTGGCAACAAGCTTTCAGACAAAAACTGCGTTTATGCTCTTCACTTCTATGCAAACACTCACAGAGATTGGCTGAGAAACAGACTTCAGAACTGCTACAAAAAGGGACTTCCTGTTCTTGTATCTGAGTTCGGAACTTGCGACGCAAGCGGAAACGGCGGATATAACTCAACAGAAAGCACGAAATGGCTCAAGCTTCTCGACTCACTAAAAGTAGGCTACATAAACTGGTCAGCCTGCGGAAAGAGCGAAACGGCTTCCGCATTCAATAGCGGTACGAACCTCAAAGCTATAAAGAGCGGCACTTCACAGCTCACAGCAAGCGGCAAGTTCATTCGTGATTGGTACAGAAACCACTGATAATACAAAAGACCTCTCTTGGTGGGAGGTCTTTTTTTGCACAGAAACTAACGATAAGCGGACGACCCAAGGTCGCCTCTACACTATAAAAACAAAGCCGAGGGGCATTTACCTCTCGGCTATTGTTATTTTATATCATATCACAAAGAACAGTGCTGTTCTTATAATGGCTGTAAAAAGCATAGCATAGAACGATGTGCCAAGCAAAAGCTGATTTGCCCAGAATATATCGTTAGGCTCACATGGCTTTAGATTTCTGCCTATAACAGGCTTTCTTACAAGCTGTCCGCCGTAATACTCATCACTGCCAAGCTGTATACCCAATGCACCTGCACACACCGACTGAGTTTGCGCTGAATTAGGACTAGGGGATTTTCTTCTGTCTTTTTTGTATACCTGAGAAGCGTTCTTGCTGTCAAGGTGAAGATAAGAAACGTTCATTTTCATAAGCAGAGCGGCTATTCTTGCAGGTATAAAGCTGAGAACGTCGTCCAGCTTTGCAGGAAATTTGCCGAAGTTTATGTATGTGTCTGTTTTATAGCCCACTGTGTTGTCGATAATATTCACTGTTCTGTAGAGTATTCCGCCCAGACCGCCGAATATCACAGACCAGAATATAGGTGCGACCGCCCAATCTGTGGTGTTTTCTGCAACCGACTCCACCGTGCTTTTTATAACAGCGTCAATGTTCATATCGTCAGTGTCACGAAAGGTCACTTTTTTTACCTTGCGCTGTGCCGAAGAAAGATTGCCTGCCCTTGCAGCACGCATCACTCCCCCTGCCGCAGTTTTAAGGGACTTTACAGAAAGTGCTGACCAGCACATTATGCCCTCGAGGAAGATGCCAAGTGCGGCATTTAGCTTATAGCCCACGAACAGGAGAAGCAATGCCACAGCGGCAACTATAAGAAGCACTATCACAGTCATCATAAGACCTGCCATACGCTGTGCTTCGGGGGTGTTTTTATAGCTGTTTCTGAAAGACTTATCAAGCTTTGCCACAAGTTTTTTTATAAAATACTGAGGATAGACCACTACTTCAGGGTCGCCAAGGAGCATATCCAGCGCAAAGCCAAGCGCAAGCGCCGCCAGTGAATTTATCAACATATATACATATCCTTTCTTCAGGCAATAATTACTTATGATAATTATATCACAACATTTTCTGATTTTCAATACCTTTATGCTCTGATTTTAAGGGATAAGGCACAAAAAAGGGCGGTCAAAGCCGCCCGAACAAAAGTCTTTCAAAAAAATCATAAACTAAGGTGCGAACACTGTTTGCCCCTACACTGAATAGATATATCCATAAGCTTTTGTGATAACTATATTATTTGCATATTTCCGAAAGCTTTTCAAGCATAAGATCCATTTCCTCGTCTGTGCCGATAGTGATTCTCAGGAAGTTATCTATTCTCGGCTTGTTGAAGTATCTCACGAAGATACCATTTTCACGGAGGTATGTGAAGATCTCCTTTGCGGAGAGCTTTTCATGCTGTGCAAAGAGAAAATTCGTTTCGCTGTCGAGGACGTTGAAGCCCATTTCACGCATTTTTTCCGCTGTTCTATCCCTTGTTGCCTTGACCTTTTCAACTGTCGCCTTGAAATACTCCTCATCAGAAAGGCTTGCCACTGCCGTTTCTATGGCTATCTGGTCGAGAGGATAAGAATTGTATGAGTCCTTCACAGCCTGCATATAGCTGATAAGCTCAGCACTGGCGAACGCCATGCCAACTCTCATGCCTGCAAGGGAACGTGACTTTGAGAAAGTCTGTGTTACAACGAGATTATCGTACTCTTTCACAAGCTCCACGCAGGAATATCTGCCGAAATCCACATATGCCTCGTCGATTATAACGATACTGTCCTGATTGCTTTCAATAAGCTCTCTTATAAACTTCTCACCTACGCCAAGGCTTGTCGGTGCATTAGGGTTTGGTATAACAACGCCGCCGTTAGGCTCTTTGAAGTCCTCGATATTTATTACAAAATCATCGTCAACGCTCTTTGTCTTGTATGGTATTTTCAGAAGCTCACACCAAACAGGATAAAACGAGTATGTTATGTCAGGATAAAGTATAGGCTTATCAGAGTTGAAAAACGCTCTGAAAGCTGTGGCAAGCACATCGTCTGAGCCGTTTCCGCAGAAAACATTCTCGCTTTTAAGTCCAACACGCTCCGCAAGCGCTGCCCTCAGTGCAGAAGCGTCAGCACTTGGGTATTTTCTAAGCTCTGCTATGGTCTTGCCCTCCAATATAGCCTTTACCTTTGATGACGGCGGATAAGGGTTTTCATTTGCATTGAGCTTTATTATCTTATCATTCTTAGGCTGTTCCCCTGCAACGTATGGCTCTATATTTATAAGGTTTTTTCTCCAAAGCTTTTCGCTCATTTTACATTATCCTCTCTATATTTTATCATAGTAAAGCATTAATATAAAATATTATAGCACATACCGCTTATGTTGTCAAATAAAAGCCGCCTAGCTTTCAAAGTAAGCCTGTATAGACTGCAAAACGCCGTCATAGTAATATGCGTTCACGCTCATGGAATCGCTCTTCCAATCAAGAAACTGATCTTTGCCGTTTCTGTCGCTGACCTCAGGTGTGCCGAGGATCGCAGCCATCTCCTCAGGAGTTGAATTTTTTGTTATACCGAATATTGAGCAGTCACTTTCGGTGGTGAAACTCATTCTTATCTTATGGAGGGTATGATCGCTGTTGAGCCAGAAGTCGAAGATGATAATATTATCCACAGTCGAGCTTGTTTTTCCGTAACAAAGAGCAGAATCGTATTCATCGTCAGGGGTATCCACCATTTCTGCTCTTACATCATCAATAAGCTCAGTGCCTGTGAAAACGTGGTCTATGCCCTTATAGCTTACGCTTATATCCTTAGGCAGAGCAGCGTCTGAAGTAAGGTCAAGGGTCTTGAGGTCATCATATACCTTTACTCTGTTCTCATCAGTGTTTACAGTGCTCTCGCCCGGTGTTGTTATGCCTGTGTACTCAGATGTGAAAACAGCCTCGCCGTCTTTTTCGTGTATTTCTTCCTGCGGATAGTTTTTGCTGTAGTATGTGAAATCGGAAACCGAGAAGTCATCAAGCACTACGTCATACTCTTCATAATTACTATATGTTTCCACCACGGTAAGTGAAATTGTATAGTCAACATTCTCCCAATACATTGTATAGCATTTATAATTTTCCATGCCGTCATATTCGCTGTTCATATAAATGCTTGTAGGGCAGCCCATTTTGTCGATTATTTTATCAAGATCTTCTTTGTTGCTGTAGCTGCCGTAGCTTTCATACTCCCAGTCGGAGGTATCCACAGCTTCTTCCAAAGGTATGGTAATGCTCCAGCTGTTTTCCTTGAGAATGTCAGCCACACTTGCGTCACGGTCAAATGGGTTTGCACTGGTAAGGTCGTATTTTGTATGGCTCTCATCTGATGAAACGAAGGTTATCTCAACGTCACTGTTTTCTCCTATCATTTTATCAACGCTCATAATATCACTGGATCTGCCGATATCGTCGCCGTACATTTCCATGTTGGCATTGCCGCCGTCTATGGCACTAAGGTCTACAGGCACTGATATTTTGCTGCCGAAAATATCCTGCGGCAAAGTATCTGACGGATCAGACCCTTTAAAGCCTGTTATCCAGTATTTATCACTGTTATCGCCTGCCGTATCAGCTTTATTATCGGCAGCCGGACTGCTTTCACTGCTTTTTTGTGACTCAGTCACAACAACCACGCCGTCATCATTATCATTATCCTTACTGCCGTTTGAGCTGAGCACGACCGCCGCTGTGATACCTCCGCCCACTACTGCTGCGGCACAAACGCCTGCTATCACTTTTGCTTTTACTGTTGAAAACATTCCTTTTCCTCCCGATATAGTTTTTGTTGATGTTACGCTATCGGGAACTGCATTAGCGGCTGAGGCTGAGCCTGTGAAAACGGTAAGTTTCGGAAGAACGGTGTTTGAAGCCTCTTTATTAAGAAGCTTTGAAAGAATAAATACAGGCACGACAGCATGAAGTCTGTCGTTGTTGTTTTCCTCGTATATAAGCACCGCCTCCTTTATCTTTTTTCTTGCGGCACTAAGGCGGGAAGTTACTGTACCTGTGGTGCAGTTCATTACCTCTGCTATCTCAGGCACTGTGAGCATATCGAAATAATACAGTATCACCGAACGCCTTTGCTCTTCTGTGAGAACAGTGTCGATAATATCCATTATTATCTTTCTTTTAGCGTCATTGCTCACATATTCCTCCGGGATAAGCCCCTCGTCAGGGATTTCCTCTATTATCTCCTCTGAGTTGTCCTCAGGGGCGGAATTGTTTCTAAAGTGCATTTTGCAGAGATTTATCCCTATCCTGTTTACCCATGCTGGAAAATTCTCAGGCTGTGCAAGAGTGCCAAGCTTTTGAAGGGCTGTAAGATAAGTTTCCTGAGTGATATCCTCTGCAAGCTGTGGGTCGCCAAGAAGCTTCAGGCAGCTAAAATACACTGTTCTGCCCGTTTCTTCATAAAGCGCACCGAACGCCGCCTTGTTTCCCTGTGCCGCCTGCAATACAAGCTTTTTGATATCATCTTTTTCCATGTTTTTGACCTGCTCTTTCTTTCCGAATTGCCGTTTTCTTGTCCGCTGTTTTATCAGTCCCGACATTAGTTAGATGCAAAACGCAGACGATTTGTTGAGCAAATTCAAAATTTTCATATATAGTTTACATATAATTAATATTCATTATTATAATATTGCCGAAATAATTATATCACATAGCAAAATGCCTGTCAACGAGCAAAAAAATATCCCCCACAAATGTGAGGAATAGGTTTTTCAGAACATACCTGCAAAATACATTCTGCTTTCATAAAGCTTCTTTGAGTTTGTATCGAAGGCAAAATGATATCTGTAGAGAGGTGTAAGCCCTGCGGCATTTTTCTCACCTGCAACATATGCAACGAAAACGTCAGGGTCAGTGTCGCTGTTCACACAGTATGTTTCGCTCATTGACATATCGCCCTGTGAGTAAACATAGGAAAGATAGTTTCCTGAAATGCTGTTCTCGCCCTTTGAGATGCCCTGAGAAGCAAGCATATCCTGCACTGATTGTGCTGAATAATTGTCTATGTTGTCATATATCTCATCAAGCTTCTTTGTGCTTGTGACATCATAGCAAAGCCTTGTTGGCATACCGGTCGGTATCCAAGCAGGGGTGTAAATATCGTTTGACATAGGCGTTTCCTCTGCCCATACCACATAGCTGTCTGCAAGAGATACTTGTCCGTCAGGGTTTGTTAGATTTGCAACATAGACCGTTATCTCATCTCCCTGCGGCTCGACCTTTGGAATAAGGGTCATGTAATAGCTATCCCACCATTCACCACCGAAATAGTTGTCAGCACCTACACGATAATTGAGCATTTCGCCCTTTTTATCCTCATAGTGACCTCCATCGCAGTATACAAAGCTATACTCGTCAGCATATTTTGCATAGAAATCAGACGTTTTTATATATCCGCCCACCTGCATGATGTCACCGTTGAGCTGAACAAGACCTGACGAAAGATCAGCATTTTTTATCTCGTCAGAAACAGTGTAAACAGCCATTTCAAGCTCGCTGTTTGAATTTGTACCGCTTGCAGCATCGCCAGTAACATCATCTTCATTATCAGTATTTTCATCAAGTTCGTTTAGCTTATTCTCTATCTCCTGCTCATTCACGTCACCTTGTGCGTCTGTCTGAACGGCTGTGTTTGGCTTATCAGCGTATGCTGTCTTATCTCTGTTTGCAAGCACTGCCGCTGTGATACCTCCGCCAACTACTGCCAATACAACTACTCCTGCTATTACTTTTACTTTTACTGTTGAAAACATACCTTTTCCTCCCGATCTTCTCATTGTTGGATTTTTCTCGGGAACAATATCCTCGGCGGCTGCCGTGTTGCTGAAAACGGATAATTCAGGCAGCTTCAAATGCTGACATTCCTGCATAAATATCTTTGACAGAACAGGTATAGGCATAACAGCATGAAGCCTGTCATTGTTTTTCTTTTCGTAAATAAGCACCGCCTCCCTTATCTTCTTTCTTGCAGCGCTAAGACGGGAAGTGACAGTGCCAACAGAACATTCCATTATCTCTGCTATCTCAGCCACGCTCATCATATCAAAATAGTAAAGTACTATGGTCTGACGCTGTTCGTCAGTGAGAGCGGTGTCGATAATGTTCATTATTATCCTGCGTTTTTCTGCGCTGTCGGCATAATCGTCAGGGATAAGCTCGCTGTCGGGCGTATCGTCGATTATCTTTTCCGACTCCTCCTCCGCAGTGCGGGGATTTTTCCTGAAATACATTTTGCAGTTGTTTATGGCAATGCGGTTCACCCACGCTGAGAAATTCTCAGACTCTTTAAGGCTGTCAAGCTTTTCAAGAGCTTTCATGAAAGTGTCCTGAGTTATATCCTCTGCCTGCTGAGCATTTCCAAGAAGTTTAAGACAGTTAAAATATACCGACCTGCCCGTTTCTTCGTAAAGCTCGCCGAAAGCTGCTCTGTCACCCTGTCTTGCCTGCAAAACAAAACGTCTTATCTTTTCCTTTTCCATGATCTTTTCTACCAAGCTTTCTTTTTATTATCGAACAAAAAAATCCGTTTTCAGCACTCGGTTATTGTTCCGACATCACTTAGATGTTTGCTGAAAACGGAATATTGAGCAAATATAAAACTTAATATATTGTTTACAAAATATTAATCAACATATTCTCTGACTCTGAGATGTATACCCACGCTGTCAGCAACCGCCTGAGATTTTTTTATCTCCTCTTCGCCGATTATATCCACAACAGTGAGCATTACCTCAGGCACGAACTCTTTCACTCTTTTTGCAAAAGAGAGCATTTCTTCAAAGCAGTTCACGCCCTTGAATGAGGGCCTTGTTATCTCGTCATAAGCCTTTGCGTCAGAAGCGTTAAGACTTATTGAGATTATATCAACAAGTCCCTTGAACTCAGCAGGAGTTTCACGCTTGTTGATAAGGTCGCTAAGACCATTTGTGTTGATCCTTACAGGTGTCTTTGTAACAGACTTTATATACTTTGCAGTTTCTTTGAGTATTTCAAGCTCACAGGTAGGCTCGCCATAGCCACAGAAAATAATTTCCTTGTAGCTGTCAAGGTCACGCTTTTTGATGTTGTCTATTACCTCTTCGGCAGTAGGCTGATGTTCCAGCCACAGTGGGTCAGAGCCATAAGCACCGTCACCGTTGTGACGAATACAGAATGTGCAGTTGCATGGGCACTTGTTTGTGATGTTGAGATAAAGCTTATCGCCTATCTCATAAGAAATATTCATAGCTTTTATCATTATAATTACCTCTTTTTTTGTAATATATCAAAGTATCAGAGCAGACAGGCGACCAAAGGTCGCCCCTACAGAGAAATCATCGCCGTCAGGCGATACCTTCATTCCTCACTCCTCACTCCTCATTCCTCACTAATACCTATTCTCTTATCTGTCCGTTTCCAGAGATGAGATACTTTGTGGTGGTCATTTCCCTAAGACCCATAGGACCTCTTGCATGAAGCTTCTGAGTGGAAATGCCTATCTCAGCACCAAGACCGAACATTCCGCCGTCTGTAAATCTTGTTGAGCAGTTTACATATACTGCCGCTGAGTCAACACGCTTTTGAAATTCCTGTGCGGCAAAAAGGCTTTCTGTTACGATACACTCAGAATGTCCTGTAGAAAATCTATCGATGTGTTCAAGTGCCTCCGCCATGTCGTCAACGACCTTGATAGAGATTATATAGTCAAGAAACTCTGTTGCATAATCGTCATCATCAGCAGGAGTAACGTTCTCAGGACCAAGTATCTGCCTTGTAAGCTCACAGCCTCTTATCTCAACGTGGTGCTTGTCAAGTCTTTCTTTAAGCTTCGGGAGAAAATCCTCCGCAATATCCCTGTGAACAAGACAGCTTTCAACTGCGTTGCATACAGACGGACGTGAGGTCTTGCCGTTATCAACAATGTTCACAGCCATTTTTATATCCGCACTTGCGTCAACATAAACGTGACAGTTTCCTGTGCCGGTCTCGATAACAGGCACAGTGGCAGACTGTACAACAGCCTTTATAAGCTGTGCGCCTCCCCTTGGGATAAGGACATCGATATAATCATTGGCTTTCATCATATCAAGAGCGATGCCTCTGTCAGTATCCTCCACAAGCTGAATGATATCAGGGCTGAACCCTGCCCTTTCGACAGCCTTTCTCATTAGATCGGCAAGCATTTTGTTTGAGTTTATTGCTTCCTTTCCGCCCCTGAGTATAACAGCGTTTCCACTTTTAAGGCAAAGTATAGCGCCGTCTACAGTAACGTTAGGTCTGGCTTCAAAAATAATGCCTATAACGCCCATTGGCACTCTTACTTTCTCGATCTTCATGCCGTTAGGTCTTGTTGAGCCTGAAACTACCTCGCCCACAGGGTCGTCAAGCTGTGCAAGCTCCTCGCAAGCCTTTGCCATGCCCTCTATACGGCTGTCATTGAGTGCAAGTCTGTCAAGCATAGCCTCAGACATTTTCCTCATTCTGCCGTTTTCAAGGTCCACCTTGTTTGCTTCGATAATATCGTCCTTGCAAACTCTCAGGATATGTGCGATCTCAAGAAGTGCGTCATTTTTCTGTGTTGTTGAAGCGAAGGCGATATCCTTTTTGCAAGCTTTTGCTTTCTGTCCCAAAATATCGATGTAACTCATTTTTACTATACCTCCCCGTTAGCTGTAAAAAGTGTTCCTATAGGTTTATTTTCAAATACCTTATACAAATGTCTTGGATCTCTGCCATTCATTATGATAAGATCTATTCCGCCATTTTTGCATATCTCAGCGGCTTTTATCTTTGTAGCCATTCCGCCTGTGCCAAGTGAAGAACCTGCACCCCCTGCAATAGCCTTTATCTCCTCCGTTATCTCAGGCACAACAGGGATAAGCTCAGCGTCATCATACTTATGAGGGTCTTTGTCAAAAAGTCCCTCGATATCAGACATTATTATAAGCAGATCTGCATTAGCAAGCACCGCAACATTTGCCGCAAGAGAATCGTTCTCGCCCATTTCAAGCTCCAGCTCATCAATAGACACCGTATCGTTCTCGTTCACAATAGGGATAGAACCAAGCTCTATGATGCGGTTAAGGGCGTTCTGCACGTTTATCTTTCTGTCTTCCAGAAGAATATACTTTGTAAGCAGAAGCTGAGCCACATTAAGGCTGTATTCAGAGAAAAGATTATCGTAAAGATACATAAGCTCACACTGACCCACCGCCGCACAAGCCTGTCTTGTGGGAGTGTCCTTTGGTCTTTCCTTTATGCCCAGCTTTGCTCTGCCAAGACCCACCGCACCGCTTGATACGAGTATTATCTCGTGACCTGCATTTTGCAGATCGGCAAGAGTTTTAACGAGCTGTTCCACACGACGTATATTAAGAAGCCCCGTGCTGTGAGTAAGAGTAGAAGTTCCTACCTTTACCACAACTCTTTTCTTTTTTGTCATATCTATCATTTTTATCATGTCCTTATTGTTATTTTCCGTTGACAACATTCTGTGGCGTACCCTCTATCCACATTTTCAAGTTCTGCGCAACAGTTTCAAGAAGCCTTTCTCTCGTCTGCTTTGGCGCCCACGCTATATGTGGGGTAACAGTGCAGTTCTTTGCGTTTCTGAGCGGGCAGTTCTCACTCATTGGCTCGTTTGTGAGAACATCAATTCCTGCACCTGCGATGACTTCATTTTCAAGAGCCTGTGCAAGAGCCTTTTCGTCCACAAGACCGCCCCTTGCAGTGTTGACGAAAAATGCTGACTTTTTCATCATGCCAAGGCTTTCGGCATTTATCATTTTCTCATTATCCTTTGTAAGAGGACAATGGAGCGTCACTATATCAGAGGTCTTTAGAAGTTCTTCAAGGCTTACCGCAGGCGTGCCGTCAGTTATTTTCTGTGGTGAGCGTGTAAAGGTGATGACCTTCATGCCGAACGCTCTTGCTATCTCGGCAACTTTCTTTCCTATGTCGCCATAGCCTACTATACCAATGTTTTTTCCTGCAAGCTCATAGGTAGGGATACCAAAATATGAAAACAGCTTATAATTCACCCAGCCGCCCTCGTCAACTTTCTCGGCATATTCTCTTATCTTGCTGAAATAATTAAGGATAAGAGCAAAAGTATGCTGAGCAACTGCGTTTGTAGAATATGCAGGCACATTGCAGACCACTGCGTCATGCCTGTCTGCGGCGGAGAGGTCAACATTATTATATCCCGTTGCAAAAAGACCGACGTATTTCAGGTTTTTGCACTTTGAGAATACCTCCTCTGTTATAAGGCACTTGTTACATATAACAGCGTCAGCGTCACCTATCTTTTCTGCGACCTGTTCATTTGGTGTAAAACCATAAACAATGCTTTCACCAAGGACTGTTATTCCCTCCAGCGACACATCGTTTCTTGAAACTGTTTCAGAGTCAAGTATAACTATTTTCATTCTTCATCTTCCTTTTGAGCAGTTTCCGACTTTTCCCCGGCATTCTCCAAAGCTTTCTGCTTTTTAGCAAACCTATGGGAAATAAAAGCTGTTGCCGCAAGAAGCGCTACCTCTGCACCGAAAAGCATACCAATAACAAAGCTTTTTGTGGTAAACTGAGTAACTATAGTAAGGTCGATAGCTATCATTAATGTAAGATAATGACAAGAGCCTTTCCTTATGAACTGAGTTATATATAAAAGCGTAGCGATAACGCAGAATATCATATGCACCTTAAAAGGCAAGGGGGCATAAACGTTCTGCAAGGTCGCAGTTTCCGCCGCCAGTGTTTCTATCACACTATCATCTCCTAAAGCATTATTTTATCATACTAAAATATTATACCACAGTTTTACGTCATTTGCAATAGATTTGAGCCTTTATAACGGCTTTATAAAATAAAAAGACAGAAGTATTTTTTCAAATACCTCTGCCTTTTTCGGGAAAAATTCGTCGTAATCTTTAATTTATACAGTTTTAAGATAAATTACTTGTTAGCGAAATATCTGTCAAGCAGACCCTTGAAGCCGCAGCCATGTCTTGCTTCGTCCTTAGCCATTTCATGAACAGTGTCATGGATAGCGTCATAGCCAAGCTCCTTTGCTCTCTTAGCAAGCTTCATCTTGCCCTCGCAAGCACCATTCTCAGCCATATATCTCATCTCGAGATTTTTCTTTGTAGAAGGTGTTACTACCTCGCCCAGAAGCTCTGCAAACTTAGCAGCATGCTCAGCCTCTTCATAAGCTGCCTTCTCATAGTACATACCTACCTCAGGATAGCCTTCTCTGTAAGCTACTCTTGCCATTGCAAGATACATACCTACCTCAGAGCACTCGCCGTTGAAGTTCTCTCTAAGACCTGCAACAACTTCCTCATCAAGACCCTCTGCAACGCCTACCTTATGCTCGTCAGCCCATGTGATAGCTGTTTCTTCTACTTTATTGAACTTTTCTGCTGGTGCGTGGCAGATTGGACACTCCTTAGGAGCAGCCTCGCCCTCATAAACGTAACCGCATACTGAACATACAAACTTTGACATAATTTTTGTCCTCCTTATTTAAATATCATTTTTTTACTTTTCCACAGACCGGCGTTTTCGCTTTATCTGCGTTATTCTTTGCAGCTTTTCCCTTGCTGTGATTAAAGTATACCACATTAGTGTACATTTGTCAATAGGTTAGGTTTGTCTAACAATATAAAAATATTGCAAAATTTTATGGCAAAATTTTATGCAATTTGACGTAGACTATACTAACCAATAATACGTCTTGAAAAAAACTTAAAGCTGTGCTATAATGAAAATCAACATATGACAAAAAAGGAGTTTTTTTAAATGAATAAGGAAAAAGCAGCGGCAGCAAAGGCTCTTTTCATGGAGGGCTACAACTGTTCACAGGCGGTAGTAGGCGCATGGGCTGAGGATATCGGCCTTGACAGCGAAACTGCATACAAGATAGCTTCGGGCTTTGGCGGCGGAATAGGCAGAATGAGAGAGGTCTGCGGAGCATTTACAGGTGCAGTCATGGTGCTTGGATTGAAATTTGGCAACACCATAGGCAGTGACAGAGCGGCAAAGGGCAAGGATTATGAGCGTGTTCAGCTTTTTGCAAAGCGTTTCAAGGAAGAGCTTGGCTCTGACACTATCATCTGCCGTGAGCTTCTCGGACTGAGCGGTCCTAGTGACCCTGACCCTGCAAAGCGCACAAAAGAATACTATCAGAAGCGTCCATGTCCTGAAACTGTAGCAATTGCAAGTGGTCTTTTGGGAGAATTTATGGAGTAGTTTTTTTCAGAAAAAAAACTTTGAAACTGTGGGCGAACGCTGTTTTCCCCTACAAAATAATGCAAAAAAGAGCAGAGAAACGAGATCTCTGCTCTTTTTGTATATAAAATTCTATTAGATACCTGCGGAATAGTTTGGAGCTTCCTTTGTGATATAAATATCGTGTGGGTGTGACTCCTTAAGACCTGCGCCTGTTATTCTGATGAACTTAGCCTTTTCGCCAAGCTCTGCAATAGTATGACAGCCGCAATAGCCCATACCTGAACGGATACCGCCAACGAGCTGGAAGATAGTATCTGAAACCGGACCCTTATAAGCCACACGACCCTCAACGCCCTCTGGAACGAGCTTCTTTGAATTTGTCTGGAAATATCTGTCCTTTGAGCCTTTATTCATAGCGGCAAGAGAACCCATGCCTCTGTATACCTTGAACTGTCTGCCCTGATAGATCTCAGTTTCGCCTGGAGCTTCGTCACAGCCTGCGAGGAGTGAACCAAGCATTACAACGTTTGCACCGGCAGCAAGAGCCTTAACGATATCGCCTGAATACTTGATACCGCCGTCAGCAATAACAGGAATACCATACTCAGCAGCAGCGCAAGCAGCGTCATAAACTGCAGTGACCTGAGGAACACCTATACCAGCGACTACACGGGTAGTACAGATAGAACCAGGGCCGATACCGACCTTTATAGCGTCAGCACCTGCTTCGCAGAGCGCTCTGGCGGCTTCGGCAGTAGCAATATTACCTGCAATAACCGGTGTATCAGGGAAAGCGGCCTTAACTTTTTTAAGACAATTTATAACGTTCATAGAATGACCATGAGCAGAGTCAAGAACGAGAACGTCTACCTGAGCTTCAACGAGAGCGGCAACTCTTTCAAGAATATCGTTAGTCATGCCGATAGTAGCACCGCAAAGAAGTCTGCCCTTTTTATCTCTTGCGGAATTTGGATACTGAACAGCCTTTTCAATATCCTTGATAGTGATAAGACCCTTAAGAACGCCGTTTGCATCAACAAGAGGAAGCTTTTCGATCTTATGCTTCATAAGTATCTTCTGAGCGCCTTCAAGATCCGTATCAACAGGAGCAGTAACGAGGTTTTCCTTAGTCATAACGTCACCGATCTTGATATTTTCAAAATCAGTGATAAATCTAAGATCTCTGTTAGTGAGGATACCCTCAAGCTTGCCATCCTTATCGACTATAGGCACGCCGGAGATCTTATACTTGCCCATGAGCTTATCAGCTTCAGCAACAGTTTTATCGGCTGTAAGAGAGAAAGGATTAACGATAACGCCGTTTTCAGAACGCTTTACCTTATCCACCTCTTCTGCCTGCTGAGCGATAGTCATATTCTTATGGATAATACCGATACCGCCCTCTCTTGCGATAGCGATAGCCATTTTTGACTCTGTGACTGTATCCATAGCAGATGTCATTATAGGTGTATTGAGGACTATATCCTTAGTAAGGTGTGTATGGATATCCACCATATCAGGTGTACAATCCGACTCGCCTGGGATAAGGAGAACGTCATCAAAGGTAAGACCCTCTTTACCAAACTTATTGTTTACATTAGTATCCAGCATAAATTAACCTCCCGCAAACATTTTGAATTCTTAATTTATTATTCTTATAATCATACAACATTTAATTAAACTTGTCAACATCATTATTGAGAACTTTTTTTTAATTTAGTCTTTGCTAATCGGAGTTACGTTGTTTTAGCCAAGGTTTACGCCATGGTTTGTTATGCCGCAAAATCGCTGCGCTCGACTCTTTATTTTACTTATTACTTGTGATTTGTTCGGTTGGCTTTGCCATTCCTCATTCCTCACTCCTCATTTCTCATTCAATTTCTTTTTTCATCACTTTCACTCTCGCAAACACCACTGACAGCACTGTTGACACAAGCCAACCTATCGGCCATGACAGCCATATTCCCGTTGACCCATATGGTCTTGCCAACACGAACGCAAGCACTACTCTGAGTATCAAGTCCGTAAAAGTTGATATCATAAAATACTGCATTGCGCCTTTACCACGGAGTGCTCCGTCTGACATTATTTTTATGCCCACAAACACATAGAAAGGCGATATTATTCTCAAAAATGTTGTGCCTATCTCAACGGCTTTTGTTCCGCCGTCGTCAAGAAACAGATTTATCATAGTTTTTGGCATACAGAAAAAGCAGAGTATAAAAGGCACTGCCACGATAGCTGAGATAACAAGTCCTGCTTTATATCCGCTTTTTATCCTATCGTTCCTTCCTGCACCGTAATTCTGTGCAACAAAGCTTGAAAGCCCGTTAGAAAGCGTTGTAAAGCTTGTTATAGCAAAGGTATTTAGCTTTATTGCAGAAGAATATCCTGCGATACAAGACGAGCCGAAGCTGTTTACAAGATACTGCACAAAGATATTTCCCACTGAGATAAAACTCTGCTGTAAAATACTAGGTATAGAATAAAGGGTTATCTTTTTAAGTATTTTTCCTGAAAACAGCGGTGGTTTATCCTCTGTTTTAATTTCTGCGGTTTTCTTCACCAAAATAAGCAGTGAGAACACGCAAGCCACTCCCTGAGCGATAAAAGTAGCCCATGCAACGCCTGCCACACCCCATTTAAAGAACTTCACGAACACATAGTCGAGAACAACGTTTCCAACTGATGAGCCGATAAGGAGATACAATGGTGTTTTCGAGTCGCCCATTGCGTTATAAATACCTGTACCCACGTTATAAAGAAAAAGGAAGATAAGACCTGCGATATAAATTTTCAGATAAAGCTCGCCGTCACGGAAGATGTTATCGGGCGTGTTTATCATTCTCATAAGAGGGGTAGAGAACGCAAGTCCGAAGATCGTCAGCACTGTCGCAAGTACCGTACATGAAATTATAGTAGTAGTTGACGCAGTTTTTACCTTTGAGAACTCTTTTCCACCAAAAAATTGAGATATCACCACACAACAGCCAACATTGCTTCCCACTGCAAACGCCATAAATATCATTGTTATAGGATAAGACGCACCAACTGCCGCCAGAGCGTCCTCGCCTGCAAATTTTCCTGCTATGATACTGTCGAAAATGGAATACATCTGCTGAAATATCACGCTCACGAACATAGGCAGGGAAAATTTCCACAGCACTGTCCACGGTTTTCCCACCGTCAGGTCTGTCATAAAAACATCTCCATAATATAATAGTTACCATTTCATTATATCATAAAAAAACAACATTTTTCAACGTCATTTCGCACAGACACTTTTGATATTTCTGAAGGTTTTTTTAGCATTTTACGCTATTTGTGATCTATTAATAAAATTCTCTAAATATTATTAGCTTACCCTCTTGCTGAAATTATCTGTAAAGAATAAAGTCACAATGGTTTTTTATTGACAAAAAAGTGCGGATATTTTATACTTGTATAAGAGGTGATAAAATGAGCAGTCAAGCAGACCACGGCGGTCACAGAGAGAGAATGAGGAAGCGTTTCAAAGAATCGGGAAATTTCAAGGGCTTTTCCGAGCATGAGATACTTGAAATGCTTTTATTTTACATTGTGCCGAGAAAGAACACCAATGATATTGCGCACGAGCTTATAAAAAAGTTCGGAAGCTTAAACAGCGTTCTTAACGCTTCTGTGGAGGAGCTTTCTTCGGTAAAGGACATGGGCGAAAGTTCTGCAAACTCACTTTTATTTTTCAGAGAGCTTATAAACTACTGCTCCACTGTCACAGACAGCAGGATAGACATTAGAAACATATCTGCGGCGCTGAGTTTTGTAAATAATTGTTTCAGAAACGAAAAGCAGGAGAAATTCAAGGTAATTTGTATCGACTCTGGCTTTCACATAAAGAGCGTAACAGACATATCCGCAGGCGGTGCGAGATTTACCCCTGTTGATTTTCGTGAGCTTACAAAAGCCGTTCTCAACAGCGGCACTGATATTGTTATCCTTGCCCACAATCACCCTGACTCACCCAATACCCCCTCTCAGGAGGACGTTACTCTCACCCGTGAGGTCATGAGATATATGAGATGTTTAGGTGTGACAGTTCTTGACCATTATATAACAGGCAATAACGGAACTATCTCCATGCGAAACTGCGGACTTATCCATGATATGGAGTGTTAAAAATAGAATATCACATAAAAAAATGGACGATATGTTTAACATACCGTCCATAAAATTTTATCTTCTTGAAGCCTTTTTCTTTGTGCTGCCTGTTTTTGAACCTGAATGTGACTTCTTTGCCTGATGTTTTTTCCAATGTACCCACAGTGTAGGTGCGATACAGTTAGAAGAATAAACACCTGATATCATACCGATGATAAGTGGGAAAGCAAAGCTCAGGATAGATGTTACTCCGCAGATTATGCAGACGATACAAACTGTAGCCATAGCAAGAACTGTTGTAACAGTTGTATGGATAGAACGTCCCATTGTCTGTGTAATAGAGAGGTTTACAAGATCCTCAAGCTCCATTTTGTTGCCAAGGAGATTTTCATTCTCTCTGATTCTATCGTAGATGATGATAGTTGCGTTGATAGAATATCCAAGGATAGTCAGCAGAACTGCCATAAAGTTTGCGTTGATGTCAAATCTGCATATTACAAAGCAGCCATAAACCATGCACATATCGTGTGCAAGGGCAACTACTGAGAACACACCTGCTGAGATACCGCCTATCTTCTTAAATCTGAATCCGATATAGATGATAGTGATGACCATTGCCAGTGCGCAAGCAGCAAGGCACTTGAAGAAGAAGTTCATACCGCTTGAAGCTGCAACGTCGTTTGACTCGTAAACTTCTATGTTATTATCAGGAAAGTCCTTTTCAAGGGCTGTTTTCAGGGTATTCTGCTTATCATCGCTTATACCCTTTGTTGATGAGAATTTTATTTCTACTGTCTTTCCTGCGTTTCCTGTGTTTTCGCCAAGAGTTACTGTACATTTATCTCCGATACTGTCAGAAACGGTATTTGAAACGTCAGAAGTCTTTATATCGCCCTCATATGTATAAGTCAAAACTGTACCGCCTTTGAACTCGATAGCCACGTTAAGACCTATAACGAATGTAAGAATGATAAAAATTGCGATAAGTGCGCATGATATGGAATAAAATAACTTGCTGTGACCCACAACATTCAGGGTCTTTCTTTCTTTACTCATTTATTTCAGCACCTCCGTAAAGCTTGCGTTTCTTAAAGCACTTGAACTTTGAGAGGGACGAAAGCATAAGTCTTGAACAGAAAATACCGAATACAAAGTTCAGGAGGATACCTACAAGGAGAGTATATCCAAGTGAATAGATAGTACCTGCTGTGCTTGCGCCGAATACTGAGAATACAGGGCTGAGAAGTGTTCCGAAAACGCTGTCTGTAGGTCCGAAGGCACCCATAAGGATTATTGCAACGAATACTACTGTGATGTTTCCGTCGAACACGGCACTCCATGCTCTCTTATAGCCAAGCTCTATAGCTCCGTTAAGGGTCTTGCCGTTGTTAAGCTCTTCCTTTATTCTCTCGGCTGTGATAACGTTAGCGTCAACGCCCATACCGATAGAAAGGATAATACCTGCGATACCAGGGATAGTCAGCGTAAAGCTGTCGATATTTCCAAAGAAGCCTGTGATACAAGCGATAGAACCTATTACCTGACCTATAAGTGCGATAGACGCAACAAAGCCCGGCAGCTTATAGATAACGATGATATATGCAGCGATAACGATAAATGCGATAAGTCCTGCGATGACCATTGCATTTTTTGCACCCTCACCAAGTGTAGGTGAAATGATGTTCGTGCTTGTTGTTTTAAGGTCGAATGGGATAGAACCTGCATTTATCTTATCTGAAAGAGCCTTTGCGGAATCATATGTGAAGTTGCCCTCGATAACGCACTCACCGTCAGTGATAGCTGAATTTACGCTTGGGGCAGAAATGCACTTATCGTCCATCCAGATAGAGATAGAACCTTTTCCGGCAAGCTCAGTTGTAGCGTCGGCAAAAGCTTTTTTACCGCTGTTATTGAGTGTCAGGCTCACTACATACTTGATATTTCCTGTAGTTTCGTCCTGAGTTTGTCTTACCTCAGCCTTTTTAACGTCATTTCCTGTAAGCACCTGCTCGCCTTTTTCTTCTTTGCCCTTTCTGAATACAAGCTTTGCAGTTTCGCCAAGCTCAGAAACGGCAGCCTCAGGGTCAAAGCTTTCTTCGTTAGCCTGCCATGGGAATGAAACCATTACCTTATTTTTCTTATAGTCTACATAGACCTCGCTGTCTGTGATATTAAGGCTTACAAGTCTTTGCTCGATAACAGCCTTTGCAGCGTCCATTTCTTCCTTTGTGGCGTCGTAATTATCGGCAGGTTCAAACGTAGCATTTACGCCACCCTGAATATCGATACCCCAGCGGATATCTTCAACGCCCTTGATATAGCTTGTTTTTATATCTCCGTACTGAGTATGTATTCCTGCATAAGTGAGATAACCAAATGCAATTATACACAAAAGCACGATAAAAAACACGGGTTTTTTAACTTTTCGCACCTTTAATCCTCCTGATAAATTTATTAAGCCCAGAGGCTTTTCTGCCGTCAGGGCACAATACACCCATAACGAACACATTCACCTTATAATTATAAAACGTTTGATACAAAATGTCAATAGTTTTTATGAAATTCGCACTGTTACTTATTGTAGTGCTACAATAGATATTGGACAAAATTAAGAAAAAAGAAAAGAGAGATAGA
>OGII01000019.1_pt1 | contig 146903 bp, 109 predicted proteins | sample 1571701 | NCBI WGS metagenome assembly OGII01 (sample SAMEA2581950, study PRJEB24529) | metagenome | biome: Human gut stool | place: China | collected 2011
GAGCCTGTGTAAAACGTCTGCGAGTCTTGCCCGGCGCATTACGCCAGCGGCTTTAAAACTGTTGGCGTCTGCGCGTTTTTTTATGCCTTAAAAAACCGCCAGCCGAAGCAAGCGGAAATAATTATTTTAAATTTTTTGCTGATATAGCATAATTCTCTACTCTTAATATATAAAGGGTATTTTAGAAAACAAAAAACACAGGCTTGCTAGCCTGTGTTTTTTTATGTTTTTAAAGATATTATACAGCGATCAAATCATTAGGACTTGGTACTGCCAAAACCGCCGCCGCGAACAGCTTTGTCAATATCGGCATCTCCGTCTGCTACAAGATATTTATAAAAGATGCCTTGGGCCACACGCTCATTTTTGGCAAGCGCTACAGGTTCAGTCCCCATATTAAGCAACGCCAGCATGATATGGCCCTCGTTATCTGCATTATTATAATAGTCGGCATCAATGATGCCCTGATTATTAACAAGAGAAATATGCTTTTTTACGGCGATGCTGGAACGGATATGCACGCCTAAATATTCGTCATCCTGCATATAGGCCTTGATACCAGTCGGTACCAGCTGCAATTTTCCTGGCAGCAGTTCTATATCTTCCGGCAGACAGATATCATAGCCTGCAGATTTCTGTGTTTTACGCTCCGGCATCGAAAACTCGACCGCAGCATATTTAGTGATTTTTTCAAAGCCTCTTACTTTCATAGTACACCTCGCTTATAAAAAATCCCGCCGAAGGAATCAGCGGGATCTTAAATTTCTTGCTTATTTTTCCAAACCGTTAGCCAAAACAGCTTTGCGGGAAAGGTTGATGCGACCTTTTTGGTCGATCTCGGTTACTTTGACAACGATTTCATCGCCAACAGAAACCACATCTTCAACCTTGCCTACACGTTCGGTAGAAAGTTGGGAAATATGGACCAGACCCTCTTTACCCGGCAGGATCTCGACAAAAGCGCCGAAATTCATAAGGCGGGTAACTTTACCGGTATAAACCTTGCCAACTTCAGCATCAGCAACGATACCGTGGATCATATCAATAGCTTTAGCAGCAGACTCGCTGTTTACTGCAGCGATGAAAACCTTACCGCTGTCGTCGATATCGATTTTAGCACCGGTTTCTTCAACGATCTTTTTGATCATTTTGCCGCCGGGGCCGATTACTTTGCTGATTTTTTCAGGATCTACGCTGATCGTAGTGATTTTCGGAGCATATTGAGACAGCTCTTTGCGCGGTTCGGAAATGCATTCCATCATGATACCCATGATATGATCGCGGCCGCGTTTAGCCTGTGCCAAAGCCTGGGTGAAGATATCTTTATTGATACCGTCGATTTTGATATCCATCTGGATTGCAGTGATACCTTTATCAGTACCGGCAACTTTAAAGTCCATATCGCCCAAGGCATCTTCCAGACCCTGGATATCGGTGAGGATAGTGAAATATTCGCCGTCCTTGACCAGACCCATGGCTACGCCTGCTACAGGTGCTTTGATAGGTACGCCTGCATCCATCAAAGACAGGGTGCTGGCGCAGACGCTGCCCATAGAGGAAGAACCGTTAGATTCCAGAGTTTCGGAAACCAGACGGATAGCATACGGGAATTCGTCTTCGGAAGGAATGACCGGCAGTAAAGCACGTTCTGCCAAAGCGCCGTGACCGATCTCACGACGTCCGGGACTGCGCATGGGTTTGGTTTCACCAACGCTGTACGGAGGGAAATTATAATGATGGATATAACGTTTAGTATCTTCTACTCCCAAACCGTCAAGGATCTGTGCTTCACGCAGCGGAGCGAGTGCCAGAACGTTGAGGATCTGAGTTTGGCCGCGGGTAAAGAGCGCACTGCCATGCGGACGTGCAAGCAGGCCTACTTCGCAGGTAACAGGACGTACTTCATCCAGCTGACGTCCGTCAGGACGGATCTTATCAACGGAAATAGTACGGCGAACGATCTTTTTCACCAGCTTTTGCGTGATGTAAGCTACGTCTTTTGCATTATCAGGATATTTTTCAATGAAAACTTCTGCGATTTCAGCTTTTACCTTAGCAACGTTTTCTTCACGCTCTAATTTATTAGCATCCATCAAAGCTTCTTTCAGTTTATCTGCGCCATAGGCTTCGATCTCGGCAGCGATTTCAGCAGGAGGTTCATAAACAGGAACTTCCATTTTAGGTTTACCGACTTCAGCCATGATTTTTTCCTGGAAGGCTACCAGCTCTTTAATAACGCCGTGGGCAAACCAGATAGCATCAAGCATTGTTTCTTCAGAAACTTCTTTCGCACCGGCCTCAACCATCAAAATAGCGTCTTTAGTACCGGCAACAGCCAGGTTCAGCAGGCTGACCTTAGCCTGTTCCACAGTAGGATTGATAACAAATTCACCATCGACAAGACCAACGCGTACACCTGCGATCGGGCCTTCGAAGGGGATATCGGAAATAGATAAAGCGCAGGAAGCGCCGATCATTGCCGGCATATCCGGAGCATTATCAGGGTCAACAGATACAGCAGTAGCTACTATCTGCACATCATTATGATACCCGTCAGGGAACATCGGACGGATCGGACGGTCGATCAGACGACTGGTCAAAATGGCCTGCTCGCCGGGACGACCTTCACGTTTGATAAAGCCGCCGGGGATTTTACCGACAGCGTACATTTTTTCTTCAAAATCTACAGTCAACGGAAAGAAGTCTACTCCTTCCCTGGGTGTTTTTGTACCAGTTACCGCAACAACTACTGCGGTATCGCCATAACGAACCAATACGGCTCCATTTGCCTGCTTAGCGATCTTACCGATTTCCATGGTAAGCGTTCTGCCGCCAAGCTCCATACTGTAAGTATGCATTCTTCTGCCTCCTCTAAGTTTTCACAATTTAGGTTACCTGATTGTATTCGCCATAAATTGCGTTTCTCCTTTTACTTTTTTAAATTTTCTTAAAAAATCTTTACTGTAACTCCCTGCTTTTTCTGTAGACAAAACTATATAAAAAAGCACAGGCACTAAGCCTGCGCTTTTAAGCAGTTTGCTTCAGATCATCTTTCCCGCTAATATTTCTCGATAATCCTGATAGTTTTCTTCCAGCAGTCTAGGAGTATCCAGGCCATAAGGGCATTTTGCCTTACATTTACCGCAGTGCAGGCAGTCTTCGATCTTTTTCATCATAGCCTGAGCCTTGTCAGTAAGCTGCGCTGCCTGCGGTGCTCTCCTGATCATCAGCGACATTCTGGCACAGGAATTGATCTCTATTCCCACCGGACAAGGCATACAATAGCCGCAGCCACGGCAGAAACTGCCGATCAGCTCCTGCCGGTCTTTATTGATTACTGTCTGCAGCTCTGCTGTCAGAAGCGGTGGGCAGTCGATATAGTTCAAAAATTCATCCAGTTCATTTTCACGCTGCACACCCCAAATAGGCAGTACATGATCAAATTGCGCCAAATAAGCATAAGCGGCTGCAGAATTATTTATCAGCCCTCCCGCCAGTGCCTTCATGGCAATAAAGCCCATGCCGTGAGCAGCACATGCACGGACAAGCTCCAGTTCCTTCTCAGTCGTCAGATAACTGAAAGGAAACTGCAGCGTTGCATACAAGTCAGATTCTATGGCCTCGCCGGCTACTGCCGATGGTTAGTAATGCCGATGAAACGGATCTTCCCCTGTTCCCTGGCCTGCTGCATCGCTTCATATAAGCCGCTGCCGTCACCCGGTTTAGGGCAAAAGGCAGGATTATGAAATTGATAAATATCTATATAATCAGTTTGCAGCAGGCGCAGACTGGTTTCCAGGTCATTCCAGAATCCTGCTGCTGTAACAGAAGGTGTTTTAGTCGCAATAAATACCTGCTCGCGGATACCCTTTAGCGCGACGCCAAGCTTTGCTTCACTGTCCGTATAACTACGGGCCGTATCAAAAAAATTTATACCTCGTTCAAACGCCCTGCGCACCAATTTTACTGCGTCGTCCTGCGGTATCCTCTGGATCGGCAGTGCGCCAAAACCGTTTTTATTGACAGTGATCCCTGTTTTGCCCAAGCTAACTTCAGTCATCGTAACGCCCCATTTCTCACTCGATTTCTACTACAAATATAGCATAGAAATAAATAAAAGTCGAACAAAGCGCCGCAGCTCTATGTTCGACTTCACTTTTGAACTAGCTTTAAATATGCTGAGTTTTAGTAAAAATATTTTTATTAGCTTCGATACTTTGGCTGCTGCCCACAACACACAAATACTTCTCGCTTAGTGTATCCCTGATCAGCGGCGCCAGCTTCTGCAGGTCGGCATTCGTCAAGTCTATGATCTCACTGCGCATTTGCTGCCGCATTGCCGTATCTACCTGTTTTAGATGATAAACTCCAGCCTGCTCCAAACGCATGGAGTTGGTCAGAGGCGTATCCAGACCGCTGATCGTGCCGATGATGTATTTTGTCAGCTCACGTTCCGAGAGCTCCAGTTTTTCGAGCCAGGACGGCATATCATAATATGCCTGCAGCGATTCTTTCAGCTTCGGATCACGGTAGGAAGCAAAAAACATGGTCCCGTTACGGTCAAAACGCGCCGTCGCACCGTAAGCGCCGCCCTGTACCCTGATTTTAGTCCACAGATATTCGTAACGCAGGATAGTTTCCAGTACCTTCATTGCGCCGTGGAACTGATAGCCAAATTTGTGAAAATCACCGCCGGCAGCAACATATTGTACCTTGCCGGGTGTCATGATCCCTTCATTTTCTCCCGGCGCCTCTAAAAACTGCGGTGTTTTACCGGCAACAGCTGACTGCGGCAGTAAAGCTGCAAAATTCAGAGCCTGCTCTAAAACCAGCATCCGTTCGCTTTCTTCACAGGAATAAGCCAGAAGATATTTGCTGCTTTCAAAGAAAATACCCAACAGCTGCCTTAATTTTGCTAAGGTATCCTCTGCCCTGCCAGCAAAGTCGGCTGACAGCTCTTTTAAAAATTCGTAATAGCTGAATTGATCCTGTTCATTGACTCGGGCTGCCGTTGAAAAATATGAAGCCAGACGGGTACAGGCTACAGTCTGCCCCCGAGAAAAGAAGCTGCTGTCCCAATCTGTTTTTACTTCGTCTAAAATTTCCTGCAGTCGTTTGGCGTCGTCTATTTTGCTGCCAAGCGCAACTGCCTGCAGAATGTCGAACAATTTATCCAGATTAGCCGTCAGCGCTTTAGCCTGAACGGTGAACTTGATCGTATAATCGTTAGCGTCGTCGGCAGCTGAGTAAGCATGCATCTGGAAAGAAAAACCGCCGGTATATTTGTTAGAGGCCGTGGCCAGCTCCTGATAGGTATACTTGTCGGTATTAAATTTTCCAAGCACATCACTGAGCAGATAACAATAAGGCAACAGGTCTTTATCAATACCTGTCAAATCAAAATACCAGTTCAGATAAGCTATTTTATTGGTAAAAGCCGGTACATATAAGATATCGTTTGTTCCCAGCTGTTTCAAAACAGTTTCTGTAACTTCTACTTCACGTCTGATATCGCTGCGTTCCAACAGCGGAATCGTTTCCAGCGCCTCGGCAGTATCAGCTGCAGCCTGGCGTTTGTGCAGTTCGCTGCACAGTTCGATATTTTGGGCAATAGTTTCAGTATCCATCGACGCTTTGAGCGCAGCCATTTTTTCTGCCAGTACTTCCTGCTCCCGTTCCTCTTTCCCCTGCTCAGGATTCAGAGTCACTATAACCTTATGGGTATTGTCCAGCAGATAATTTTCAATCAGCTGCTCATAATAACGTGTTTTGATACCTTCGCGCAGCTGCTGTAAAGCCTCAGTATAGCGCAGACCTGCTAAAGGATCTCCGTCATACAGCCAGGAATCCATCACGCTGATACCATAAATCAAGCCTTTGGGATAAGCGCCGAAATCAGCTTCCCGCAGCTTAAATTCCAAATAATTGAGATGTGCCTCTAACAGCTCTTTATCGATGCCGTTGATCGTCAGCTGCTGCAGCGTGTGATAAATAATACTGATAAATTTATCGCGCTGTTCCGGTTTGGAACCGGCGGCTTTAATCGAAAAGATCGGCTGGCGGTAGCTTCCGGTATAAGAGCCGCTGATGTCTTTGGCAACACCGGATTGCAGCAACGCCAGACGCAGCGGTGCCGAATTGCCTTCCAGCAGAACACTTTCCAATACTCTTAATGCCATCGAGGTTTTAACATCACGTGCATCACCAGTAACTATATGCAGTTCGTGATAAGTTTTATCTTCGGTAGCTTCGTCAGCTCCAACCGGATAAGTGCCAAGAACTTCCTGAGTTCTGGCAAAAGCATTCTGCAGAGGTATTTCCGAGTTCACTGCGCCGGTGCGTTTAAAGCCGCTCAAATATTCGTCGTTCAGATACTGCAGTGTTGTTTCGATATCCATATCGCCATACAGATAAATAAATGAATTTTCAGGGCTGTAATAAGTGGTATGGAAATGCTCGAAAGCTTCCTGAGTCAATTCTGGGATAGCATCCGGATGGCCGCCGGATTCAAAGCTGTACGGCGTGTCGGGGAACAATGCCTTCATTGCCTCATAGTCAAGCAAAGCATCAGCAGAAGAAAATACGCCCTTCATTTCATTATAGACGACCCCGTTATAGCTCAAAGCGTCCGTCGGTGCCTCAATATTATAATGCCAGCCCTCCTGGCGCAGGGTATAGGGATTTTCATAAATCAGCGGATAAAAAACAGCGTCCAGATAAACATCCATCAGATTTTGAAAATCTTTGGCGTTGCGGCTGGCAACCGGATACATAGTCTTATCAGGATAAGTCATTGCGTTCAGAAAAGTATTCATGGAACCTTTAACCAGTTCTACAAATGGCTCTTTTAAGCGATACTTGCGCGAACCGCACAACACTGAATGCTCTAAAATATGCGCCACACCTGTATCATCATACGGTGGCGTCCTGAAGCTGATCGAAAAAACCTTATTATCATCATTGTTACCTAAATATAAAAGTCTGGCACCGCTGTAAGTGTGCTCCATCACATATGCTTCTGACTGAATCTCGTCGATATAAGCAGCCTGCCTGATCACAAAGCCGCTGTATTGTTTATTTACGTCTAATTTCATTTTTGCCTCCGAATATTTAACATTTGTCATTATTTTATCACAAATCGTCCACACCAACTAAAAAATCTTTGTGACAACTTGTCAAAATAAAATATTTTCTTTATAATAAACTTAGCGACGTTAGATTGACGTTTCTTTGATGTCATATTTTTTAGGAGGAGCAATTATGGACCAAACTCGTTTTACTCTGCGTATTCATCCCCTGATTATGAAAAAATTAAAAGTAATTGCTGATCACAACGGCCGTTCTGTCAACAAAGAGATTGAACAGATTTTGAAGTGGATCATCGACGATTTTGAAAATAAATGCGGTAAAATACGTACTGAAGAACTGGATCTGATCGACCACCCTGAAAAAAAAGCTAAAATCGAGCCTGTTAAAGACCGCCCGATGGATATGCTTTTTAAACTGTAAGTCCACAAACTAAAACGCGCATCTGCATTGCAGGTGCGCGTTTTCATTTTATTATTTAAAGTAGTTGACACCGGAAACAAAGATTTTCTGATCTTTATTGCCGGTAATATTGCGATACAGACCATCTACAAAGCGTTCACTGTGGCACATTTTACCGAAAACGCGTCCGTCGGGACTGGTAATGCCTTCGATTGCATACAGCGAACCATTGGGGTTATAGGGCATTTCCATAGTAGGAACTCCCTGTGGGTCTACATACTGCGTTGCGACCTGTCCGTTTTTGAACAGCTCTTTGATAACAGATTCAGGCGCATAGAAACGGCCTTCACCATGAGATACTGCTACCGCATGGATATCACCGGGTTCTACTTCGCTCAGCCATGGAGATTTATTGGAAACGATACGGGTGTCGACGATCTGCGATACATGACGGCCAATATTATTAAAGGTCAGTGTCGGAGATTCTGTTTCCAGATCTCTGATTTCGCCATAAGGCAGCAAACCTAATTTTACCAGTGCCTGGAAACCATTGCAGATGCCAAGCATTAAGCCGTCACGTTCATTCAGAAATTCAGTTACCGCTTCTTTGATCCTGGGATTACGGAACATGGTAGCGATAAACTTACCGCTGCCGTCCGGCTCGTCACCGGCACTGAACCCGCCCGGCAGCATAACGATCTGAGAATTTTTGATCATGCTGACCATCTTTTCTACTGACTCATCAATAGCCTGGGCAGTAAGATTTCGAATGATAAATACGTCTGCAACCGCACCGGCTTCTTCAAAAGCTCTGGCACTGTCATATTCGCAGTTTTGTCCCGGGAATACCGGAATAAAGACCCGCGGTTTTGCTAAGGTCACAGGAGCTGTCAGCGGCAAATCAGCTCTATATAACGGCTGATTTAATTCACCTTGAGCTTTTTCTTCGATTTTATAGGGGAAAATTTCCTGCAGCGGTTCCAGATATTCTTCCTGAGCCGCGTCAAGCCTGATAGCGCTATCGTTGATGGAGATAAACTGTTCTGCTGTCAGATGACCCAGAAGCATACAGTCCAGACCGTCAAACAATTCTTCGATACTGGTTCCGTCTGCCATTTCCAGCACCATACCACCAGGCTGCAGCGTAAATAAACGCTCAGTATCCTGGAACGGTTTAATGAATTCAAAACCCAGCTGATTGCCAAGGCACATAGTAGTAACGGCAGCGGCAATACCGCCTTCTTTTACAGCAGCAGCGGCAAGCACCTTACCTGCCAGAACCGCTTTATGTACAGCACGCATATTTTTACGCAGCGCTGCAAAATCCAAAACTTCAGCATTATCGCGCGGACAGGACAAGAATACCACTTTATGACCAGCTGCTTTAAATTCTGCAGAAACAGCTTTTTCTCCATCGATAACATCAACAGCAAAAGAAACAAGTGTCGGCGGCACTGTTTTATCCATAAAAGTACCAGACATACTGTCTTTACCGCCAATAGCCGGCAAATCAAGCGCGTCTAAAGCTGTAAAAGCACCTAAAAGAGCGCTGAACGGCTGTCCCCAAACTTCAGTATTATTAAGCTTGGGGAAATATTCCTGCAAAGTCAGACGCAGTTTATCAGGGTCAGCACCCAGGCATACTGCACGCACAACAGACTCAACTACTGCATACATTGCGCCGTGGAACGGGCTCCAGCATGCAACATCAGGATGATAGCCGCAGGTCATGACAGAAGCGGCAGTAGTCGTGCCATTGAGCACCGGCAATCGGCAAACCATACCTTCGCTCGGCGTAAATTGTGTTTTTCCGCCGAATGGCATCAATACCGTGCCGCGGCCAATAGTGCTGTCAAAACGTTCGGAAAGTCCTTTCTGACTGCAGACATTTAAACGGTTTAAATTTCCCAGCCAGGCTTGTTCCAGAGAAGCAGCTTTATTAACACATTCAGGTACTTTATCAAAAGCATTTTCGCCTTCAGCAGCTTTAACTGTGATATTAGTATGCTGCGCTACACCATTGGTATCGAGGAATGCCCGTGCCAAATCAACGATTTTTTCTCCGCGCCAGTACATAACCAGACGTGGGTTATCAGAAACCTCAGCTACAACTGTGGCTTCCAGGTTTTCTTTATCAGCATGTTTAATAAAATCATCAAGATCTTTGGCTTCAATTACGACGGCCATACGTTCCTGCGATTCAGAAATCGCCAGTTCCGTACCGTCAAGCCCTTCATATTTTTTAGGAACTTTATCAAGATTTACGACCAGACCGTCAGTCAGTTCACCAATAGCAACGGAAACGCCGCCTGCACCGAAGTCATTACAGCGCTTAATCATCGCCGTAACAGCAGGGTTACGGAACAAACGCTGGATTTTACGTTCTGTAGGAGGATTACCTTTCTGGACCTCAGCACCACAGGAAAGCAGCGAATCTACAGTATGTTCTTTAGACGAACCGGTTGCGCCGCCACAGCCATCACGTCCGGTACGGCCGCCCAGTAATACGATCAGATCGCCTGCAGACGGACGTTCACGACGTACAGTATCACGCGGAGCAGCGCCAATAACAGCGCCGATTTCCATTCGTTTAGCAACAAACTTATCATGATAATATTCCTGTACATGACCGGTTGCCAGACCTATCTGATTACCATAAGAACTGTAACCGGCAGCAGCACCGACAGTTATTTTTCTTTGAGGTAATTTACCTGGCAGAGTTGCTTCGATCGGTACGCGCGGATCAGCAGAACCGGTAACGCGCATAGCCTGATAAACATAGGAACGTCCTGAAAGCGGATCGCGGATCGCACCTCCCAAACAGGTAGCTGCGCCACCAAATGGCTCAATTTCCGTAGGATGATTATGCGTTTCATTTTTAAACATAACTAGCCATTCTTCTGTTTTACCGTCTATTTCTACCGGAACAACGATCGAGCAGGCATTGATCTCTTCAGAAACGTCCAAATCGTCAAGTTTACCTTCCGAACGCAGTTTTTTCATACCGATAACAGCGATATCCATCAATGTTACCGGGCGCTCGGTATCCTCTCCGTAAACAGCATCACGGGTAGCCATATACTTATCGAAAGCCGCTTGAATAGGTTTATTATACTCGCCAGCTTCAATTTCAACATCTTCTATCTGCGTCATAAAAGTCGTATGACGGCAGTGATCGGACCAATAAGTATCAAGTACTTTTATTTCGGTAATAGTAGGTTCACGGTGTTCTTCATTAAAATATTTCTGACACCACATCATATCTTCCAAGCTCATTGCCAGACCCATTTCCTGGCGCAGCGCTTCCATTTCATCGCTGTTCTTGGTCAAAAAACCGGCAACCGACTTGATCCTGGCAGGTTCTTCACAGGTTGCGATCAAAGTGGCAGGTTTCTCCCACTCTGCTTCCCTGGCTTCAACAGGATTTATACAGTAGCTTTTGATTTTAGCGAGTTCTGCTTCGGTCAAATTTCCTTCTAAAATATAAATTTTAGCAGAAGCTACCATCGGACGTTCTTTTTGCGTAATCAGCTGAATAGCCTGTTCGGCAAAATCCTCCCTTTGGTCATATTGTCCGGGAAGATATTCCACGGCAAAAGCACAGCAGCCTGCAGGCACTTCAAAAATTTCGTCAGTAACAATATCTACCGGAGGTTCCGACAACACTATTTTTCTTGCAGCAGCAAATTCTTCATCACTGACGCCCATCACGTCATAACGATTTAAGATTCTGATGCCTGTCAGATTTTTCATGCCTAAGTTATTGCGCAGATCGGATAATAATCCATGTGCTTCAACAGCAAAAGCATCTTTCTTTTCCACAAAAATACGTCTGATTGTACTCATAAACTCAGCCTCCAAAATAAGATGCGGTTAAAAATACTCGTTAATATAATTATGACACTTGGGAAACAGCCTGTCTAACAATGAAGCCGCTTCCTGATTATGTATCTTCAGCCTGTTTTCAGCAGCCAGTTCCTGTACGGAAAACTGACCAAAATATAACTGTGTAAAGGCTGCTACATCCATTTCAATATCCTGCATATCCACTGTACTCTTAATATTGATCTGACTGGCATTTATTTCCAGTTTCAATAACCCGTTATTAAGAGGCAGGGTTTTATCATTTATCAGCAAAGATAATGTTCCCTGTACATCTGCAGCTATGTCAGTCAGCTGTAAAAGTGCCTGACGCACATTAATGCAGCGTGCCATCATAAACGGCTGCAAACTGCCAGCATATTTCTGATCCTGTAAATGCAGATACGTTTTATCCCAGACTTCTGCCAGCCAGCTGAAATTTTCAGCTTCAGTAACATGCTGTCTGGCAAACTGCAGCAGAGAATCACGCGCCGCTGTTTCTTCTGCCATAAGTTCCTGCACAGCAAATGTTTTATCATCAATACTGTAAAACATATAGCCAGCAACTTTTTCGCCGCGTTTAACAAGCACCGCTTTAATCTGTTCACCCTGATGAACTGTCAGTAAATGCAGCCAGTTTTTTAAATCACGTTTTACTACGCCGTGATAAGCTGCAGTCACGGTATCATAGACCTTTTGGAAAACTTCGGCCTTCTCCAGTCCGGTTCGGTGCAGTGTCATATCAGAAACTTTATCGCCTTTGGGTAATGCGGCCAAAGGCATCTCGTAACGATGCCTGTAATAACAGTAATCAAACTGATATGGACGGTAAATACCGGCACTGATCGGCATTAATAAAACAAATGCCTGACCCTGAGCCCGTAAAACCGAAAAAGCAGTTTCCAGAAGCGGAGCAAATAAATGTCTGCCCCTGTATTCCGGCGCTGTTGCAACGCCGACAATATAAGGCAATTTCAAATCCCTTCCACGCAAATTGATAGTATAAGGGTTCAAATGCAGCATATTCATCAAATTGCCGGATTTTTCATCAAAGCCGCCAAGCACCATATTTTCTTTTAAGCAGTATTCATTAAAATACCACTTAAAAAAAGGAGTATCGTTTTTTTCAAAGCAATAATCCCATAATTCCATTATTTTAGGTAAAGTTTCGTCATTAATAATACGAAAATCCATATTTACACCTATTTAAAAACAGACGAATATTTTTTGATCATAAATTCAGGATGATATGATTCCTTAGCAGTACGCAGCCCTTCATGCCCCATATCTTCTTCTCTGTTTAAATAAACTACATCCCCCCATGCATGTTCGGCAAATTCTTTATTGATTGCCGCATAAATACCACGGATATCAGGATTTGCTTTTTCTACATGCAGAACGGCCGTGTCGCCATTGATTTTTTTACCGAAGCTGAATGCTTCAATTTTTCCGTTGACACGGATAGCGCCGCCGCGCAAACCAAGTGCTTCAAAATTATCGATCGCTTCATGGATAGCACATTGCTCACAGCGCAGGCTCTCGTCTTCGCCAACACGTTTTTCGCACCATTCATCACCAAAAGCCTTGCACTCTTCGTAATTCTCTGGTCCGATCGGTTCGTAAACATAATCGGGATATTCTTTTTTAAACGCATTGTAATGATTTTTTTTACCATGATATTTACGCCCAGACAAACTAGCCAGTTTTTCACGCAAATAAACATAATCCCAATTATCACGATCTTCAATAAATTCCATCTCTGGAAAAGCTTTTGCCAGCCGCTCTTTGCCATCGTCATAAATACCATGGATCTCAAAAGGCTTGCCTTCATGATATTCTTTAATTTCTGCAAACAATTTAGGCAGATCTTCATCTTTACCGCCAAAAGGCTGCAAAAAGAAATCCACTTCGTTGCGTTTCACCTTGATCACCAGAAAGTCATGTACTACTGTCCAGTAAATGCCATAACAGTCCTGCCATACAAATAAATTTGTAAACGCACATTCAGAACCCCGTTGGTCAGGACGTGATAAATAACTTTCGAACAAAGGCCTGTCAGCCAATGTTATTTTTTTTAGTTCTAAAATGAAAAGGACCTCCTTAAGATACACAACTTTCCTATTCTGATATTATACCATAAAACTGTCTATTTACTAAAGAAAAAACCAATTGCCTAAGCAATTGGTTTTTTAACTTCATTAATTATTAGCCTTTGCGAGCATTGAAGCATTCGCGGCAATATACCGGACGATCCATGGAAGGACGGAACGGTACTTCGGTGTCTTGACCGCATTCTGCGCAAGTAGCATGGAACATTTCGCGAGCCGGGCGCTCGTTGTTGATGCCCATACGTTGTTTGCGAGCTTGACGGCAACCAGGGCAACGGCCGGGTTCATTTGTGAAGCCTTTTTCTTCGTAGAATTCCTGCTCGGAAGCAGAGAATACGAATTCGGTGCCGCATTCACGGCATACTAAGGTTTTGTCTTCTTTCATTGGTTAATCACTCCTTACATTAAACATACCCCATAAGGACTTATAGATGTTACCACTGCTTCCTCATGTTGCGTATGTAGCATGGAAGAAGTTCGGAACCCTACCCGGACCACTGAGATATACTATAAGCAGTATATCTAAAAAAAAGATAAAAGTCAACAAGAAATGTACATTTTAAAATTTATAATTATTTAGGATATTTTATTCCGTCGGAGTTTACATTATCATTTAAATAATGTGTATCATTTACATACTCAATTGTAAAGCGGTCCTGCCATTTACCAATACAGGTTGTGCTGGCATTATGTACGCCAAACACCCACAGTTTATTGATATCAAGCCCCAGTAAAAGGCAAAGCTGTACTCTTATAACGCCGCCATGAGAAACAATTGCTATATTTTTATCGCTGTTATTTTTAAAAAGGTCTTCACAGACAGAACGAACCCGCAATGCAACATCGTCGAATGATTCCCCGCCTGGCATTCTGCACTGTGCCGGCTGTTTAAAAAACAACTCTAACTGATCACTCCATTTTGCTTTGATCTCATCATAGCTCAAACCTTCCCATTCGCCAAAACAAACTTCCTTCAGTTCATCTAAAGGCTGAACAGTAAGTCCATGAGCTTCAGCCAAAGGTGCTGCAGTCTGTCTGGCTCGCTGCATGGAGCTTGAATAAATTTCGTCCAATACAATATTTTCATAATGCTGTCCCAATGCTGCAGCCTGACACAGACCCTTGCTGTTAAGAGGATTATCTATGTGCCCTTGAAATTGAAATGTTTTATTAGCTTCTGTTTCTCCGTGCCTTATAAGATATATCTTGCCCATATTGCCTCCTTATTATTTACTTTTTACCTGTACTGAATGCGCAAATTCTTCCACTTCAGCATGTACTCCTGCTTCAGCAAATGTTTCCATTTCATTATACGCCTTAATGCCTGCATCAAACAAGGTAAAAGCTAAAACTGCGCCTTCTCCCGCCCCACTGTTAATATCCAACTTTAGCGGTGCAGATAGCTCCAGCCAATTCAATAATTTTTCCATACCCGGTTCTGCCGACACATGCCCTGCCATACAATATTCAAGAACTACCGGAGCTAATTTGCAGGCTCCGACAGCAGCCAGGCATGTAGCGATACCATCCAGCATTACAGGTACCTTGCAGGCAGCAGCCTGTAAAACAGCACCAGTCATAGCGGTTATTACCGGATCGTTAAGCTTTTGCAGAAATTCAATTCCTTCCAGCCGTAAAAATGCTTCTGTTTGTTCTGTAAGAGTATATTTTTCCAGACTTCCCAAGGCCAGCATTTGCAGTTTATCACTGAAAATATATTCTTTTGTCAGAATAGCGCCTTCTTCAAGCGCTTCCTCAAGATTACAAGATGTGACCAGCAATGGGTAAACCTCTGCTTTAGCTTCTCGTGCCAGCAAAACAACAGGCAGCTCCTCCTGCATCGCTTTAGCAACAGAATCTGTGTCAGCACTCCACAAAAACAAAGCTTTTTTAGGATATTGAACAGATTTTTTATCAGCACTGCCGATAATACCGGCGTAACGCGAAACCATAGCTTCCAGTTTTGCAAGTGAACCGACCGGTTTGATAAGATTGTCAAATCTGTTTTGTGCTTCCGCTACTTTTTGACGATCTATTGGTTTTATTTGTTCAATAATATTATTTATATCCATCTTTAAACCTTCCTTATCTTAGTAAGAATACTGCTGTCAGTAAGTAAATCACATTGCCGCATTCAGTCAGTGCACCATATGTATCACCGGTAAGTCCGCCTAACTGTGTTTTTAAATATTGCGCTATTATCAAAGTGACAGTAAAACATATTCCTGCCACCGCCAGATATTGTAAACCACAGGCCGCAATAATACCTGCGCATACTGCAAAAGCAATATACGTATAAAATGGTTTGGCATACTTGGTAAACATATGCCCTATTCCTTCTTTACGCGCATAGGGAAAATTGACAATAAAAACTACCATAAAAGTTCGTGTCGCAACGGACATCGTCAGTAAAACCCAGGTCAGTGTTTCACCGCTAAGTTCAAGATAGGCAGCTATTTTGAGCAGCAGCAAAATAATTATTGCCAATACAGCATTAGAACCAACATGGCTGTCTTTCATTATTTCCAGCATTCTCTCGCGGCTGCGGGCAGAAAAAACGCCGTCAGCAGTATCCATAAAACCATCGTACATCAACCCGCCGGTAATAATGATCTCGGCCAGCAGCAAAAGCGTTACCCGTAAAAAAAGCGGCGTTTCGATATAAAACAGGCTATAGTTTACGGCTGCCAAAAGGAATCCGATAACCAAACCTACCAGGGGAAAATACGGCACACTGTGCGAAAAATCTTCGTCACGCCAATCTGTCCGTTTTGAAAAACGCACTCGCGTCAAAAATTCCAGGCAAGTGATAAAATCACGCATGCATGCCACCACGCTTATACAGTTCTTTATAGGTATTGATCGCCATCTGTAAAATAACAATCGCCAAAGACGCTCCTGTACCTTCGCCAAGACGCATACCCGCGTCAACTATCGGCGTAAGTCGCAAAACCTCCAGCATCTTTGCATGTGATATTTCAGCAGAAAGATGTGAACAAAGCATATAATCAGCACAGGCTGGTTCAAGTCCGTATGCAAGCAAAGCAGCGGCAGTCGCATTTACACCGTCTACCATTGTAGGAATACGGCGTCTGGCGCCAGCTAAAATCATCCCCGCCAACCCGGCATGGTCATAACCGCCAACCTTACAGAGGATGTCCATGGCATCGCCCAAACGTGGTTGATTTTTAGCCAGACCATCAGCGACGACCTTTCTTTTTATCGCCATGCGTTCATCGTTGATACCAGTTCCCCTTCCTACTGTAAGCTCGGGCGGCAACCCCAGAAATGCAGAAACGATTGCTGCGGTCGATGTAGTATTCCCGATTCCCATTTCTGCTGTTACTAATAAGTTATAACCTTTATCAATACATTCATCTGCTACCTTCATACCAACTTTCAATGCTTTTTCGGCCTGCTCCACTGTCATGGCCGGTCCCTGTGTAAAATCTTTTGTACCCCAGGCAACCTTCTCCTGATGAACTTTAGGCATTGCACTCAAGTCAAAAGCCGTACCTGCATCGATCACAAAAACATCGGCACCGGCATGACGTGCCATAACGTTAGCGCCGGCAGTTTCTCTCATGTAACCGTTTATCATCTGCATAGTTACTTCCTGCGGATATGCGCTTACGCCATATTTGGCAATTCCATGATCGCCGCACATTAACAGCATTGCACTTTTGATTTTATCAGGCAATGCCGTCCCAGTCATGGCAGCATATTTTTCAACCATTTCCTCCAGCTTACCTAAACTATGCAGCGGCTTATCCATTTTAGCCCAGTTATTTTTTATTACTTCTGCAGCGTTGCTATCCAACGGTGGAATCATTATTTTTTCCATTGCTCTGCTCCTTCATCATCAAAACTAAATGCCATTTTCTTTAGATCAACAGCTTGACCGGCGACACAATAAAAGACCCTGTCACATACATCGGCAACCTGCTGGTTTATCCATCCGGCAAGATCTCTGTACTCACGTGCCATAACATTATCCGGTACGATACCACCGCCAACTTCATTAGTAACAAATACTACCAGTTTTTCTGTTTTTCTGGCGGCTTCCAGTAATTTTACAATTTCACCTTTGACAAATGTTACCTTTTCTTCAAAAGTTCCTGCAATTGCAACCTTGCCATACATCAAATTACTCATATACAAAGTAAGACAGTCAAACAAAATTGCATCCGCTTCCTTACCTGCCTCAACCATCACCTGTTCGGCAGCATAAGGTGCTTCATAATTATTCCATCTTTGGGGAGAACGACGTTCCTGATGTAGCCGAACACGTTCAGCCATCTCGTCGTCAAAGATTTCAGCCGTAGCTATATAAGCGCATTTAGATCCATAATGCAAAACAAAACGCTCTGCGAATTCACTTTTGCCGCTTCGTGCACCGCCAGTTACTAAAATCATTTCTTTACACATCCTTAAGCCTCCCTTCAAAATAAAAATACCCTCTCGAGAGAGGGCATAAATAAACAACCTATGCAAGTATCCACCTATCTCCCGTAGGTGTAAGATACCCGTAACAGGCAGGTCTCCTGGCTCAGGTTCAACATTCAGCTGCGCCTTCCCAGTTTCCCAGTGGCATATTGCAGTGAACTTCCCTTTACAGTAGCGGGACTGCGCCGGATTTACACCGGTCTTCCCTATTAAGCGCCGACCGCAATCGGCACACCTGTTGATTTTTTCCAATACTATATATTCTACATTCTTTTGCAAAGTCCTGCTGACCTGCAAAGCATTTTTTCATATTCTTCATCTAAATAATCATGGGCGTCATTAACATTCCTTACGGTAATCAATACACGGCTGCGTCCAAACCAGTAATACACCCTGATTTCATACCATTGAGCTACACCATCCGCTCCGACGAAACGACATTCGCAGCCAGAATAATCAGGAGTATTATTGTAATTTGCAGATAAAACGTCAAAATCAAGCTGAGCCGTAAATTTTTCAATATCTTCAGGATAAAGCAATTCCTGAACGATATGCTTGTAATCATTTTTATAATCACCTGTATACGGAATAAAAACATTCCCTGTAGGATTAAAAGCCATTCTTGAATAGCGTCCATCTTTTAGATTCAATTCAATTGCAAAATCATACATCTGCGGGAATAAATCGCCCAAATCTCTGTATGATGGTAATTTTACAGTACGTCCGTAACCGTTGATGCTGCGACGTTCAGCATTAACTATTTCAATCTTACTTAAATTAAGCAGATTTTCAAACTGCGGCCTTCTCAACGGCTGGCAATAATAGAATCCCTGAGCTATATTGCAGGAAACACTTTTCATTATCGCAACCTGTGCCTCAGTTTCAACACCTTCACAAATCATCGTGATATCCAATTCTTTTGCAATAGCTGCCATCCCTTTGATGATTTTGATATCTTTATCATTATCACAGGCGGCAAGCATTCTTTTATCTATTTTTAAAATATCAACGCTGATATCACTTAAAATACGCAGAGACAAATACCCGGCGCCAAAATTATCAACAGCAATCTTAAATCCCTGATTTTTCAGCTCGTCAACCTGCATCCCAGCAAAATTCACATCATCAGCCAATAATCTTTCAGCAAGCTCAACTACCAAAAGCTTGTGCGGAACATTATGCTTATCGGCAGCTTCTTTTAAAGAATCAATAAAATTTTCATCTTTAAAATGTTCAAATGAAAAATTACAGGAGATTGGAAAAACCTGTAACCCCAAGGCAAGGCGTAATGCTAAGAAATGGCAGACTTCTTCAAAAACAAAATTTTCAAATTTAGATAACTGGTTATTATCTTCAAGGATAGGGATCAAAACTTCCGGAAGAATTATCCCGCGCGTAGGATGCTCCCAGCGCAGTAAAGCTTCCGCACCAACAATCTCATTAGTATAGATATTGTATTGCGGCTGAAAATAAACAGTGAACTCTTTATTATTAAGAGCACTGCAAACTTCTTCAGAAAGAGAATTATAACCAGTTGTGAATTCAAAATCATTGATTATAAAGAAACTGCGGCAGCATTTGTGAAAAACTTTTTTGTTGAGCTGAGCAACAGTTTTTACTATTGCATCTTCCAGCGAGTCTTCGACTCGACATACATAAAGATCTCCGCGCAATTTGATGCTGACATTGCAAATACGCTTGACTTCGCTTTCTACCATATCAGATAATCCGTCAAACCAATTATTATGCGTTTCTTCATCTGTAAAAGGAACAAGGCAAAAGAACTTATCTCCGGCCTGTCTTGTTGTAAGATATCCCTTCACAACACGTCGGTTAAGCTCTGTTCCCAAAATGCGTAAAACATTATCTGCTGTCTCACGCCCATAAATATCAACGATATCATGGTAAGGGTCAATATCTAAATGTATTAGCGCCAAAAGCTCTTTTTTGCGCTGCAGCATTTCATCCGCTTTTTCTTTAAACTTATCAAATCCCAGTGTACCGCTTACTTTATCACGTACATATTTCTGCGAATACAACATTCTTTGATGTTCAGAAGACTTAAGGTAGAGAATTGCTACAAACACACCAAAAGCAATTATCGACAACAGGTAAAAATTCATAGTAATCTCCCATTATCTTTCAATATAATTATAGTAAGTATATATCTTTCGTATAAAAAATACTACATTTTTAACTACTTCAAAACATTTTTAAAGTAATTTAACCCAAAAGAAAATGACCATACAGTTCTTACCGAACCTATGGTCATTTTGTTTTAAGCTTCTACTTCTACTTCAACTCTTGATAAAATGAAACATAAATCAGAAAGTCTGTTCAAACAGATAAGAACCTGCTGATTGACTTCTTCTGTTTCAGATAAGCGGAGCAGACAGCGCTCGGCACGACGAGTAGTTGTACGCGCGATGTCCAAAGCAGCTGATCCGGGGGTGCCTCCGGGGATGATAAAATGACTCAAAGGCTGGAGCATATTATCGAATTTATCGATAGTTTCTTCAAACATTTTCACATGCTCTTCTTTGATATAAGGCTCAGGCAAATTCAAGCTTGCTATATCAGCCATCAGTGACATCAGAAGCTGCTGAACTTTGTAAATCGTTTCCCTGACATCTTCGCGTCTGACTGTAGCTCTTGCCAGGCCAAGCGCCGAACTGATCTCATCAACTGTACCGTAAGCTTCAACTCTCATGCTTTGTTTTGGTACACGTTCGCCTGTATAAAGTCCGGTAGTGCCTTTGTCACCAGTTCTGGTATATACTGCTGCTTTCATTTTGTCACCATCCTTCCGGAAAATTTTAAATTAATAAATTTCTTCAGCTTTAAAGAAATTTTTGATTTCGCGTGCAGCGGATTCTTCACTGTCACTGCCATGAACGATATTTTCGCCGATAGTCAGCGCGTAATCGCCGCGGATAGAACCAGGAACAGAATCTAACGGATTAGTAGCACCCATCTGGCCACGAACCGCTTTAATTGCATTCTCACCGGAAATAACCATTGCTGCAACAGGGCCGGAAGTAATAAATTCAACCAATTCACCAAAGAAAGGTTTGCCTTCATGTTCAGCATAATGATATTTAGCTTGTTCTTCAGTGATTTTTACTAATTTTAAAGCCGAAACTTTCAAGCCGCGGCGTTCAAAACGAGCGATGATTTCACCAATCAGATTTTTTTTGACACCATCGGGTTTTACGAGTACGAGTGTTTGTTGCATTGGAATCTCTCCTATCTAGACTATTTTAATTTATACTAAATCGCAAAACGATTTTAGCCTTTTAAAAGCTGCTGATACTTTTTCTTATCCAGTTTCTCGATCATTGCTGTGATCAGCTGAACAGCACCTTGATAATCATCCATATGAATAATGGATTGATGACTATGTATATAACGGGTAGGGATACTGAATGTTAATGTCAAAACACCGGCATCGTGTAAATGTATACGACCGCCATCAGTAGCACCGCCCTCTGAAATACTGATCTGTGTTGGCAGCTTCAATTCTTCAGCAACTTCTTTTGCAAAATCACGCAATGCTGTATTGGGAATCATACCAGCATCAAAAATTGTTATAGCAATACCCTTTCCCAATTTCGCAGGAGCTACATCATCACTTACACCTGGCGTACCACCAGACACACATGTATCAATAACGAAAGCAACATCAGGGCTCAGCAGATTAACGCTTGTTTGAGCACCACGTAACCCGACCTCTTCCTGTACTGTCGCTACACCATATACAGTATTAGGATGCTTTGTGCCGATATTTTCCATAACGTCTGCCATGACTGCACAGCCGATGCGATTATCCCAGGCTTTACCAAGCAGAGTTTTACCATCGCCCATAACTGCAAATTCAGCATATGGCGTCACTGGACAGCCTTCGAAAACTCCTAAATTGCGAGCCATGTCTTCGTCGGCAGCTCCAATATCAATATACATATCGCGCTTGGCAACCACTTTTGTTCGTTCTTCCGGTGTCAGTATATGTGGAGGTTTACTGCCGATAACGCCAACAAGATCACCCTTGCTACCGTGTACAGTAACGCGCTGGCTCAGCATAACCTGCTCCCACCAGCCACCTAAACAAGTAAATTTTAAAAAACCTTCTTTTGTTATATGCTTAACCATAAAACCAATTTCATCCATATGGCTGGCAAGCATAATTTTTGGCAAGTCCTTGCCTTGACCTTCATTAGTAAAAACAGCGCTGCCTAATTTATCATAAGATACTTTGGCTTTGCCCTGCAGCCGCTTTTGAAGCAAATTTTTAATTGGTGTTTCAAATCCTGAAACACCGCAGGTTTCAGAAAGCTGTTTTAACCAAGTTAATTTTTTATCCAATTATTTCGCACCTCCACTGCTGCGCATAGCTTTGGCCTGCGCGCGTAACCGTGCCACACGGTCTGCGGTGCTGGGATGTGTACTGAATAACTGCTGCATATCTTTTGCGCTAAAGGGGCAAATGATAAACATATGAGCAGTATTTTCAGTAGCTCCCGGCATCGTTCTGTTTTTTGCATACGATTCTATTTTCAGCAAAGCGTCAGCCAAAGCATCCGGATTACCGCTTAACTCACCACCGGATTTATCAGCCATATATTCCCTCGAACGCGAAACAGCCATCTGAATAATACCTGCAGCCAAAGGCGCCAGTATCATCATAGCCAAACCAACAATAGCACTGCTGCTATTGCGGTCTCTGTCGCCACCACCAAAGAACATCCCCCAGTGAGATAGCGTCGTAATAATACCTGCCATAGATGCAGCTATTGTACCGATTAAAATATCACCATGTTTGACATGACTCAATTCATGTGCCAAAACGCCTTCAATCTCATCTTTATCTAAGGCATTGGCCAAAGCGGTAGTTACTGCAACCGCAGCATGTTCAGGGTTACGGCCGGTTGCAAATGCATTCGGCACAGGGCTGTCAATAATATATACTTTAGGCATCGGCAAATTGCCTCTTTCCGCCAAACGCTGCACCATTTTATATAAAGCAGGCGCACTTTTTTCATCAACCTGTTTGGCATTATACTGTGCCAAAACCAGTTTATCGCTGTTCCAGTACGAAAATAGATTCATGGCGAGGGAGATGATAAGCATCATCATCATACCGCGGGCACCGCCGAAATAATCTCCGACCAGTACCAATAACACAGTAAGAGCCGTCATTAAAAAAGCTGTTCTCATACTTTTTTGTTCCTCCTCAAAATAAAAACTATCGAACATTATCTATAAGACCTGCGTAAGTCTTATAGCATATTATACCAATTACTGCACTATTTTTCAATTTGCGCTTTAACAGCTGTCAACATATTTTCACTGTTTTCACGAACTTTTTTCTTTAAAATAGGATTTAACAGCCCGGCAATCATCGGAATACCAAATTCAAAATCTACCAGCAGGGAAACTTCTGTCCCTTCACTCACGGGTACAAGTCTCCATTCCCCTTCCATTTTTTTCAAATCACCCTCGGTCTGACAATAAGTGATACGCATTTCTTCCGGATAAAAGGTATCGCGTTCAGTCCAGACGATTTTACGACCATCAACATTAGATACCCAATGTGAAACAGTAGTATTTTCTCCGCGTTCTAAAATTTCTACACTCACCAGATCATGCATAAAAGAGGGGTAAGCTTCCATATTTTTTATAATTTCAAAAATAGGCTTACTATCGCCGTTGATCACAATCTTTGTTTCTACGCAAGGCATAATTCTGCTCCTTTTATAAATCTTCAATCACTTCAGCCGTACTGCTGACAGCTTCTCTAAAGATAGTCAAAACCTGATCAATAACATCTGTAGGCATGATCAGAGGCGGTTCAATACGAATAACTTTAGGATTATTTAGAGTATAAGCAATAATAACTCGTTTATCGATCATCAGCGACATCAGCATTCCACCGGCGCCTTCTTTTGTAAGCTCAATTCCGATCATCATTCCGCGGCCGCGGATCTCTGCGATGACCGAAGGATAATCTTTTTGAATTGATTCCAACCCTTTTTTAAAGTATGCCCCCGCCGCAGCACTGCGATCCAGCACATCATTTTTTTCAATGTAATTCAGCGCAGCATTGGCAGCAGCACACGCTAATTGATTACCGCCAAAAGTTGAAGTGTGTAAAAAAGGTGCTTCTATTAATCCAGCCCAGGCATCAGCCGTAGCGGTTATAGCTCCGATCGGCATCACCCCTCCACCTAACGCTTTAGCCGTAGCCATGATATCCGGAGTTATCTGCTCATGTTCAACCCCAAACCAGGTCCCGGTTCTGCCAATACCAGTCTGTACTTCGTCCGCAATCAGTAAAGTACCGTATTGGTCACATAACTCTCTTACTGCTTTAAAATAACCTTCCGGCGGAACGATAATGCCGCCTTCCCCTTGAATCGGCTCTAAAATAATGGCAGCTGTTTCTTCATCAATAGTTTCAGCAAGATCATCTATATCCCCATATTCTACATGTGTAAAATTATCCAGCAGCGGTTTAAACGGATCTCTAAACAAATCTCTGCCAGTAGCTGTCAACGAACCAAAAGTTTTTCCGTGAAACGCATTCCTTGCCGCAATAAACTTTTTCCTTTTTGTAGCCAGTCGCGCAACCTTCAGGCATCCCTCAACAGCTTCTGTACCGCTGTTAACGAAAAAACTGTATTGCAAAGCACCGGGAGTAATTAAAGCCAGTTTTTCAGCCAGATCTGCCATAGGTCTGTTAAAAAGCACTTTACCGCTCATTGGCATTTTATGCAGTTCTGCTTCTACAGCAGCTACGACATCAGGATTGCGATGTCCTAACGCAAACATTCCGTAGCCGCCAAGACAATCAATGAATTGTTTGCCCTCGCTGTCAGTTATAGTCCACCCCTCTGCATATCTTTCAACGCTTGCCAATCCCATAAACCGAAATAATTTCGCCTGAGCAGGGTTAATATATTTTTCATATTTACTGATCGTTTCTTCAACATACATATGTATAATCCTCCGACTACTTCAATAAACTACTTACAGGAACTAATTGAATACCAGATGCATTTACCTCGTCGATAACTTTGCTCCACGCTGCGGCAGTATGCGGTCTGGCATGACAAATGGCAATAGCGCTTCCATTTCTGTCCGCCATTTCTACAGCCTGCCATATTTTAGCAATAATGTCATCTTCGTCGGAACTGTTGTCCAAAAATATATTGTTACGGGCAGTAGGAACACCCATACTGCGTGCGACCTGATCACCTATAGATTTAGAGTATGTACTGCTGTCTACAAAAAACAAGCCTTGTTGTTTTAAAACTTTCAGTACAGCTTTCATCGTTGCTTCATTACTTGTTGCTTTAGAACCCTGATGATTATTGACACCTTCGATACCTGGTAAACTCTCTACCGCTTTCCGAGTTAATTGCTGCGCCTGTTCAGCAGTCATATCAGTCAAGATTGTAATCTTACCCTCAGACATAGCTGCTCTGTCCATAGGTTCCATAGGCAAATGCAGCATCGCAGTCTGACCGCCGCCTTTTATAACATGCAAAGCGTCACTGCTGAAATCTTTATAGGGAAGAATAGCGTAACTGAAAGGCGCATTCAAATTGACCAGCTTTCTCACCGGTGCCAGATCGTAACCACAATCGTCAATAATGACAGCCAATTTTCCATGATATTTCTGAGCAGTTTTTTTGTCATCTTTCTTCGTACTTTCGTCTTCTTTGATATCTTTATCTTCTTTAGTCAGATTTAAGTTATGATAAAAGTAAACCGTATCGGTGATAAAATTCATTTTACCAGTTCCTGCTTTAGCTGAAATAGCAATTTCCATACGTACAGCTTCCCAACCATTATAAGTAGCCTCACGCTGATTGAGAACAATCATTTTCGTACCGGAAATCTTTTCGCCAAGCCAGGCTGCCGCACCTTCTAATCCAGTACTTGGCGGAACTCCAATAGCCAGCTGCCGCTTATTCCAGACAACTTCTCCACCTGTTTCTTTCATACGTTCGTGCTGATCTTCACGACCATTATCAGTTAACTGCCAGTTATCCTTCGATAATAAAATATCATCGACTGCCCTATGCGCTTCTTTGGACTCTTCCCGCAAATCAACCGAAGAAGAACCAGTCAAGCCTTTATCAAGCACATCTTTTTCTCCGTCTCTGCTCGCCGCATAATAAATGCCTCCAGCAACAGCTATAGTTAATAATACTAAAATCAAAGTCAGTACAAAACCTCCTCCTGACCCTTTTTTTCTATTAGTCCTTCTTGCCATAGTAGCCTCCTCTATGCCCGCGGATGCGCTTTTTCATAAATATCGCGCAGGCGTTTATTTGTCAAATGCGTATATATCTGTGTCGTAGAAATATCCGAATGCCCTAAAAGCTCCTGGACAGACCGCAGATCAGCACCATTGTCAAGTAAATGTGTTGCAAAGGAATGCCTCAGCATATGTGGTGTAAGCTCCTTATTTAATCCTGCCTGATGCCCATAACCGCGAATGATTTGCCAAAACCTCTGCCTTGTCATTTCATTTCCGCTCATACTTAAAAATAAATTCTTTACATTAGGATTTTTAGTATGAAGCAGTTTGGGCCTTACCACATTCAGATATTTATCCAAATATTCAACTGCTATGCCGCCAATGGGTATTAACCGCTCTTTAGATCCTTTACCGAAAGCGATGATATACTTCATTTGCAGATTAACGCCGCTGACAGGCAAACCCAATAATTCAGAAACACGCATTCCCGTTGCATAAAGCACTTCCAGCATCGTTCTGTCACGATAGCCTTCATCCGTTCTCAAATCAGGCTGTTCCAAAAGCTTCAAAACCTCTTCCTGATTTAAAACTTTTGGCAGCTTGATACCTTTTGTTCCAGCTTCTACAACTTCCGCAGGATCAATCTCCAAATACCCTTCTGCTGTCATAAAACGATAAAAAGATTTTATAGCAGCAAGTTTTCTGGCAATCGTTGCTGCGGCTAAACCTTTATTTTTCAAACCTGTCATATAGCGAATAACCTGCTCACGCGATACAGTTGCCAAGGCGTCATTATCCTTTAATCCTAAAGCTTCTTTAAACAAACGCAAATCACGCTCATAAGCTAATCTTGTATTTGACGCTAAGCCTAATTCAACTGTCAGATATTCAAAAAACAAATTTAATTTATCGTTCATATTTCATCCTCAAAAAAGAAAAACAACGCTCAAGCGCTGTTTTTCAAAACATTATTGTTCGCGCTTCTCTGGCTGCATAATTGTAATATTAGCAGCCGGCGAAATAGTCGATATAGCGTGCTTATAAACAAGCTGTTGTTTGCCTTCATTTTCAATAATAACAGTAAAGTTATCAAAACCTCTTACCAGACCTCTGATTTGGAAACCATTAATCAGGTAAATAATGACGCCAAGGTTTTCCTTACGCACATGATTTAAAAAACTGTCCTGTAAATTCATTGCCGGCTTTGATCCACTATTATTCATAGCTTTCCCCTCCAAAATAATTTCTATCTATTGTTATAATTTTACCGCAGTTTAAACTTTTCCACAAGCGTTTGCTGCATCTCGTCAATAATCTTTTCATACACAGGCTCTTTTTCCAAATCAAACCATTTAATATACGGCATCTGACGATACCAGGTAAATTGGCGTTTAGCAAAATTACGTGTCGCCTGTTTCAATTTCTCAACTGCTGCCAATTTATCCATCTGGCCTTGTAGATACCAGACTATTTGTCTGTAACCAATGCTGCGCATCGACTGAGCATCCAATGATAGCCCACTGTCGAGTAAAGATTTAGTTTCCTCTACCAGACCATCTGCCATCATTTTATCAACTCTGGCATTGATCCGCGCATATAAACTTTCTCGTTCCATTCGCAGACCAAAAACAACAGTTTCATAAGGCCATTCCTCCGACTTCCTATGAGCTATTTTTTCACCACTCTGTGCTGCTTCAATAGCTCTGATAATTCTTCTGCGATCATTTATATGTAATCTTGAAGCGGTCTCCAGGTCAAGTTCCTGCAGTTTTTCATACAAGGCGCTGTTGCCGTGTTCTTCAGCAAATGCTTCCAATTCACTGCGTAGTTCACTGCATTCTTCAACAGTATTAAATTCATAATTTTCAAGCAGGGCCTTGATATAAAGACCGGTACCGCCAACAATTACAGGTAATTTACCACGACTATTGATATCAGCAATTATTTTTTCCGCTTTTTCTTTAAAATCAACAACGCTGAAAGCAGCATCCGGCGGCAAAATATCGATTAAATGGTGCGGTACTGCCGCCAGTTCTTCAGCAGAAGGTTTAGCTGTACCAATATCCATTCTTTGATATACAAGCATGGAATCACCGGAAATTATCTCGCCATTCAGACGTTTGGCTAAGGCTATCCCGCAATGGCTTTTGCCTGTTGCAGTAGGACCTAAAATGACTGCAACTCTCGGTTTCATGCCGTTACCTCCTTCGGATACCATATTTTACACGGCTATAACGGCCGCCCAGAATTTCCGTACACCCTAAAGCTTCCAATAATTTTTGTCCGCGTTCTTTAACCACTACACAAGGAGCTACTCTAAGTGCCGCCTTAACAGTCGCTTCTGTTAACGGTTTCTCACAGGAAATAGGCCTCAATGGCTCCATATTTGAAGAAGCATTTATCGGTATTCGAAACATTGGGTCAAAATAAACAACATCAAAGCTGTCGGCTGGCAAAGTGTACAAATACTCATCTGCTTCTGCATATACCGTTTCTATTCTGCGCATGGCGTTGTTTAAATCAACATCTTCAGCCTGATAATTCTGCAGGCCTTCGCTTACTACAAAATGTAACAACGGCGAAGCCTCAACAGCACAAACAGTTCCTGTCCAGCCTGTAATAAAACTGGCAACAACAGCATCACTTGCCAGCCCCATCGTACAATCCAGTACTCTCATTCCCGGTTTAATAGCCAATGCAGCACTAAAGTGATCGGACTCGTGCTTTTTTAAACGCTGTACCCGCAAAACGGCCATACTTGGATGAAAAAAGAAAGTTCCAGAAGCAGTATATACCTGCGGGCCTTTATTTGTTGCTACTAAAAGTGCTTCTACCCGTTCTTGATCTAGTAAAAAACCCAAAGACCCCCTACTGCCACGTTCCACATATTTTACACCAAATTTTACGGCCCATGTTTGCGCAAGTTTTTCTAAGGCAACATTTTCACTGCGTCCAACTGTTACTGCAAATTTAAACGTTTTCTGCATGTTTAAGTTCGCTTAAACATCTTGTATAACTCGGCAGAATTTATTTCAACCATACACGGTCTGCCGTGAGGACAAGTAAAAGGATGCTCTGTATTGCAAAGATCAATAATCAGTTGTCGCATTTGGCGCATATTCAGCACCTCACCAGCTTTAATTGCTGCTTTGCAAGCAGTCATATGTAAAATATTCTGACGCAAATCACTTGGATTAATCGTTCTTAATTCACTCAGCATTTGAGTAATTTCACGCACAAAGTCCTCGGCATCATCAGCCTTAATATCTGAAGGCAAGCTTGAAACGCGCAGCATAGATTCGCCTGCAGCCTCAATATCGACACCCAAGCGCAGAAATTCTTCCCGATGTTCCTCTATCAAATTTACATCCTGGGCAGTAACATCGATATATAAAGGAATCAACATCTGCTGGGCCGGAATATCATTATGAGACGCAACAAGCTTATCGTATAAAATGCGCTCATGCGCAGCATGCTGGTCAACCAAAAACAAAGAATCATCAGATTGGGCAACAATAAAAGTTCTGTCAATCTGTCCCAATGGCCAAATCGTATCAACACCACTATCGGTATCAGTGAAGTCGATAATATTAGAAGCAATGTTATCCTGCTTGTCAAAAACATCACGAGTTTCACTGATCGTATAAACAGGCTCCGTTTTTGGAGGCCTGTATGTGTATTCAGGTTCTTTCCAAACGCTTTGCTGTTGTGACTTGTAAGCCGAGTAAACCTCAGCCTTTGCTGTACTGATATTTGTCTCAGTTGTTTTTAAGGCCGGCAACTCTGTATCAGGCACTTTAGTTTCAGCGGCTGGTGTTTCAACAACTATCGATGGTTCTGTTGCTGCCACAACTGCTTCAGCAGACTTGAATACCTGCAGTTCAGAATCATCCAATAATGTCAGGTCCTGAGGTTTAGCGCTCATAGGTCTTGTCAATGCATCAGTCAAAGCTTTATACATCGCTTTATAAACAGTACTGTCATCGCTGAACTTAATTTCGCTCTTCTGAGGATGTACGTTAACATCAATACTTTCAGTATCGACGGTAATATTCAAAACAGCAAAAGGGAAACCGCTTTTCGGAATCTGAGACTGATAGGCATGATCAATCGCCTTGGCGATCATTCTATTAGTAATGATACGTCCGTTTACCAGCAACGTCTGCCATTGACGCGTACCTTTTAGTAAAGTAGGTTTACCAATAAAACCTCTTACCTTAACTTCACTGTCAGCAAAATCAACGGTCAAAAGCTCCTCACTAACATTTTTACCATATAGTGCCTTAACAGTATCAACTAAATCTCCGTTACCTGGCGTACTCAAAACCTCTTTATCATTGCTGACAAGCTTAAACCGCACATCAGGGCGTGATAAAGCCAATTTTGTGATCAATTCACTGATATAACGGCTTTCAGTCTGCACAGTACGTAAAAATTTACGCCTGGCCGGAACATTAAAAAATAAATTTTCAACAATAATCGTCGTACCAGTGTGCCCGCCAGTAGCAATACATTCTGCCTGATCGCCGCCTTCAATTTTTATTGAAGTAGCAAACTCCTCGGTAACAGGACGTGTCAGCAGCTGGAAGTTACTAACAGAAGCAATACTCGGCAACGCTTCACCGCGAAATCCTAAAGTGTTCAAATGCAGCAGGTCTTCAGCAACTCTGATTTTGCTTGTAGCGTGCCTTAAAACTGCTAATTTTGCATTTTCTTCCGACATACCGCTGCCATTATCGACAACACGAATATATTCTGTACCACCGCCAAAAATAGTGACCTCGATGTTATCTGCGCCTGCATCCAAAGAGTTTTCTACAAGCTCCTTTACTACAGAAGCAGGTTTTTCAACAACTTCACCGGCAGCGATCTGATTCGCTGTATTTTGATCTAATAATTGCACTTTTTGTTCGTTCATAATTCACCGCCTTCCCTTTTTGCTTCATCCTGCAATTTATACAAAGCATTCAAGGCTTCGATTGGCGTCATCGCCATAACATCCATTTTTAAAATCTGCTGCTGCAGACTGCTGGCAAACAATGATCCCATAGGTGCTGTTTCTTTTTCTGCCCTGGGTGTTATCTGAACGCTGCAGGCAGTTTCACAATTATCATATTCTTCCAGAATATCCTGGGCCCTGTCAATGACCTTTTTAGGCAGTCCTGCCAGCCTTGCCACATGTACGCCATAACTGCGGTCAGTACCGCCAGGCACGATTCTGCGCAAAAAGACAATATCATTACCACGTTCTTTAACTGCCACAGAATAGTTTTTTACTCCGTTCATCACGTCTTCCAACGCGATCAACTGATGATAATGTGTAGCAAATAATGTTTTTGCTTTTATTTTCTCATGAATAAACTCCATGACAGCACGTGCAATACTCATACCGTCAAAAGTACTTGTACCACGTCCAACCTCATCCAAAATAATCAAACTGTCTTTAGTTGCGTATCTGAGAATCTGTGCAACTTCATTCATTTCTACCATGAATGTACTTTGACCAGTCGCCAAATCGTCACTGGCACCTACACGGGTAAAAATCTTATCTACCGGGCAAATAGTTGCCTGACGTGCGGGAATAAAGCTGCCCATCTGTGTCATCAAGACCAGCAGAGCAACTTGGCGCATATAGGTCGATTTACCTGCCATATTCGGTCCTGTAATAATAATCATACGTTCATCATTATTATTGAGGGTTGTATTATTAGGAACGAAAATCTCACGTTCCAATAAACGCTCTACAACAGGATGACGACCGTCATAAATCTTTATTTCACTGCGATTATTCAATTCCGGACACACATAGTTGTATTTAAATGCTACTTCCGACAACGATACTAAAACATCAATATTGGCCAAAGCACGAGCAGTTTCCTGCATTTGAACAATCTGAGCCCTTATTTTTTCGCGCAGCTGTGTAAAAATATAATATTCAAGCTGTTCGATTTTTTCTTTAGCGCTTAAAATTTTATTCTCAAAATCTTTTAATTCCGGGACAATATACCGTTCAGCATTTACAAGTGTTTGCTTACGTACAAAATAATCCGGTACATTTGCACTTTGACCTTTAGATACCTCGATATAATAACCAAAAACTTTATTATAACCAACCTTTAAGGTTTTGATACCAGTTTCTTCTTTAATCTTAAGTTCAAAATTCTGCATCCATGTTTTGTTATCACTGGCAATTGAATGCAGTTCATCTAACTCTAAATCAAAGCCGCTGCGGATCATGCCCCCTTCACGTACGGAAAAGGGCGGCTCATCAACAATTGCTGCCAGCAAAGTAGTAAACAGCTCCTGATGCAAATGTACATCTTCGCATAACTGCTGTAAAAGTTTACTGTTACAATATCTTAGTAAGCTTTTTATTTCTGGAAGCACCGCCAGCGAAGAACGCAATGAAACCAGATCACGTGCATTAGCACTGCCAACTTCGATACGTGAAACTATTCGTTCCAAATCAAAAATTGCTTTTAATTTATCCTGCAGATTACCGCGCATCTGTACATTTGTCAGCAATTCTCCTACCGCTTCCTGCCTTGACCTTATCTGTGATAAATCAAGCAAAGGACATTCTATCCAATTCCTGAGTTTACGGGCACCCATGGAAGTAGAGGTAAAATCAAGCACATCTAATAATGTACCTCGTTTAGAACCATCACGCATATTCTTTATAAGTTCTAAATTTCTAACAGCTGTTGCATCCAAATTCATAAACTGCTCTTTAGCTATGCGCGATAAGCTGTTAATATGCGACAAATCAGCTTTAACGGTCACATGCAGATAACGCAGTAAATGTTCTACTGTATCATGTACTAAAGTATCGGCAACATCATCACTGCCAAAATGCTGCGCAAAATACTGCGGTGCACCTTCTTCTTCCTGATATACAGAAACAGCACACTCTGGAACTTTACTTTTGATCCAAGCTGCTAAATTTTCCCAGTTTACAATACCGCTATACGCAACTAACTCTGCCGGTTGAATGCGAAACAATTGTTCCTGTATCGCCATTAAACGCTCTTCACCAACAGCACTGAACCATTGGCATTCACCGGTAGAAATATCGGCAGCAGCAAGACATAATTCACTGCCATCCTCCTGCAGGAAGACTAAATATCTGTTGTGCTTATCATCTAAAAGCTGTTCACTCAAAACAGTGCCCGGTGTAATGATCTTAACAACCTTGCGTTCAACTATCCCTTTAGCCGCTTTAGGGTCTTCCACCTGCTCACAAATTGCGATGCGGTAACCTTTTTTGATCAGTTTTGCAATATAATTATCGACAGAATGATAAGGCACACCACACATCGGTATCTTTTCTTCCATACCGCCGGCACGCCCAGTCAAAGTAATATTTAATTCTCTGGAGGCAGTCAGCGCATCCTCAAAAAACATTTCATAAAAATCGCCTAAACGGAAAAACAGCAATTCATCCTCATGCTGACGCTTTACTTCAAGGTACTGCTGCACCATCGGCGTATAAGCAGTTGTCATTCTACCGCCTTCCCTTTCAAAAGCCAGGTCTGCGCAGTTTCAATTTGCACCTGCACTTTATCCCCCAGCTCAAAATCACAACCTTCGACTGGCCATAAAACCAGCTTATTTGTACGCGTTCTTCCGCTCCATACTTTATTATTATTATTACTTGGGCCTTCAGCTAAAACTTCCAGTGTTTTGCCAACCAGGGCTTCATTACGCTGCAAGCTTGAAATATTCTGGGCTTCCATCAATAAATTCAGCCTAGCTTTTTTTATCTCTAACGGAACCTGTTCTTCCATCGCCGCAGCCGGTGTTCCAGAACGCTTGGAATAAATAAAGGTGAACGCAGCATCAAAACCAACTTCTTTTACTAAATTCAACGTATCATTAAAATCAGCTTCTGTTTCACCCGGAAAACCGACAATGATATCCGTTGTAATAGCAGCTTCAGGCACACAACGTCTGATCATGGCTACAAGCTCTAAATATTTTTCTCGTGTATAACCGCGGTTCATTGCTTTCAAAATTTTATTGCTGCCAGATTGAAACGGGATATGAAAGTTTTCGCAAATATGCTCACATTCGGCAACTGCTTTGATAACATCTTCGTGCATATCACGCGGATGACTCGTCATATAGCGAATCCGTTCCACTCCAGGGATTTCATTTACACGGCGCAGTAATTTAGCAAACTGGTCTTTCACACCAAAATCTTTCCCATAAGAATTTACATTTTGCCCTAACAGCGTAAATTCTTTATACCCCTTAACAACAGCCTGCCTAACCTCATCTACAATATTTTCTATACTGCGGCTGCGTTCACGCCCACGTACATAAGGAACAATGCAATACGTACAAAAATTATTGCAGCCATACATAATAGGAATCCAGGCTGAAAAACCGCTTTGACGAATACGCTCACCCTCAAATTCGCTTTCTTTTACTTCTAAACTATTATAAACACGCTCACCCTTTTCAGACAAATACTCAGCAAGTATTTCTTTAAACCCGTTGACATGAGCCGTACCGATCAGCAAATCGATTTGCGGATGTTTTTTTATAAGCTTCTCACCATCTTTTTGTGCCATACACCCGGCAACACAAACTATCTGCCCTGGATGATTAGCTTTGACCCCTTTCAATTCACCAATTTTCCCTAAAATACGCTTTTCCGCACTCTCACGCACACAACAGGTATTTACTACCACAACATCTGCATCATGAAAATCCTCAGCAGCTTTATAGCCAAGCTCCTGCAACTGCCCAGCATAATGCTCAGCGTCACTTTCGTTCATCTGGCAGCCATAATTTAAAATTGAATAAGTTTTTGCAGTCACTGAATACACCTCATATTAAAATTGAAACTGCATATGGGCAGCCTCTCAAAATTATCTATATTATACCTTTTTCGGTTAGCAGTGGCAAATTTTAACTATTAAAATTTTAACCAAAAAAGCAGAGCATATGCTCTGCTTTACAACATTCTACTTCTATACCAGGCCACAGTTTCATCCAACGCTTCTTTAAAAGCATATTGCGGAGTCCAGTCCAATTCATTTTTTATTTTTTCACAATCCATAGGATATCTTAAATCATGCCCTGCTCTATCTTCTGTAAATTCAATTGCATTTTCATCTTTGGCTAAAATTTTCAGTACTAATTTTATAAAGGTCAGATTAGACATCTCAGTACCGGCCGCAACATTATAAATATGACCTGCTTTTCCATGTCTGATGATTTTATCAACAGCAACACAATGATCCAGCACATATAACCAGTCACGTTTATTTAGTCCAGAACCATAAACAGGTACCTTTTGACCATGCTCTGCTAAAGATATGATTTTAGGCAAAAGTTTTTCGGTGTGTTGCCACTTGCCGTAATTATTACTGCTGCGACTAACAGTAACATTTAAATTATACGTTCTGGCATATGCCAAGCATAACAAATCTGCTGATGCCTTTGAGGCTGCATAAGGACTGGAAGGCTGTAATGGAGACTCTTCTGTAAACCCACGCCAGTCATAATCAAGCGGTTTATCCCCATATACTTCATCTGTCGATATCTGATGGAACCTTTCTACTGCAAATTTAACACAGGCATCTAACAACACACCTGTACCTTCGACATTAGTTTTAATAAAAATAGACGGAGACTTGATAGAGGTATCGACATGGCTCTCTGCCGCAAAATTTATCACTGCGTCGAACTTATACTGCGCAAAACAACTTTCAACAAATTGCTCATCACAAATATCGCCCTGGATGAAAGTGAAATTATTTAATTTAACGACATCTGCCAGCGCCGCCATATTAGCAGCATAGGTCAGCTTATCCAGGCAAACAATTTCATCTGCCGGATACTTTCCTAAATGCCAATTTATATAATTACTGCCAATAAACCCGGCACCACCGGTAATCAATAAACTCATAAATACCTCTTTGATTTTATCTAATTTTTCATATTATACTCTAATTATCGTCTTTTTGTGAATTATTTTAACTTTATGATAATATACGTCTGATATTATAAGATAAATCACTAAATCCAATTTTTAATAAATCAAAAAAAGATATTGCTAATTCTTTATGAGCCTTATATGGCCAATACCACACATTATATACTATTTGGCTTATTATCTGTGCTGCAATCAATCCTTGAATACCAAAGTTTAATTTTCCTATAAATATTATTGATAATAATATGCAAAGAAGTGACGAAAGAACAAATGCAGTTACATAAATTATTCTATTCGTACATGAAAAATAAGAAGTATAACAATCGCGGAACTTTAATATAAATTGATACATAGAAAGCCAAAATAACATTGAAAGTGATAAATTTATATCTGGTTTTATATATTTCAAAATAGGTACACCAATCATAACAACACCTAAAAAACAAACTAAAAATAATATCACAAAGCCAGTAACTATACGTGACATAATAATCTGCATTTGCCCTCTATTAGCACTAATATATGTTTCCTGTAAAGCTGGTTGATATGTACTGTAAAGTATTCCCGCCACTACTGCAATAGCCATTGATATCTGTACACCAATAGAGTAATTTCCGGTATCAGCTAAAGATAAATACATTGCACATATTAAAGTGCTTGCCTGGATAGATAAATAATTGCTTATTGATATTATGCCATCTCTCCATGCATTATGCCAAACTATATAAAAAAGCTCTTTGCTTTTCTGAAAATTAAAATTATAAATAACTTTGCTTAAATTCTCTCCGATTTTTTGATAATTATAAAATTCATATTTACCTAAAGCTCTAAAAACTATTCCATAGGCAAGATAAGCTATGCTTATTCCAATGATGCCCATACCATAAAATAATAAGAAAAACGTTAGAATAATTTGTAAAATTCTTGCAATTATAGTATTTTTGTTAACTTCTTTTATTGCACCTACACCTCGTAGAAATGAGGCAAAATATCCATAATACAAATTTATAAAAGTTGCAAATGCATAAATAAACCAAGCAATCATATGCTGATTACCATTTATTGTTTTAGAAATATTATTAATATATATAGTTCCAACCGTTAATAGTAAAACCAAAGCTATTAACGATATTATAAAATATATTAATCTGCAAGTGTCTATAACCTGCTTCATCAACAAATAATCAGGTTCTTTATTTTCTATAAACTCTACATCTTCTTTCTTTAACTTATTGGCACCACTCCAGCAATAAGTTATATTTCTGGCAAAAGTAACAGAAAAACCAAAATCAAACAATGTTGCAATAGTTCCAATACTTGCAAAAACATACCACAAACCTACCATAGAATCGTTCATATAAAAAATAATCATTGGAAGCATTAAAAAATTAGATCCCATTGATAATATTGTTCCTATGTAGCTCCAAATAATATCTCTTTTAGTAATATTAATTTTCATCTTTTATCAAACCAACTATTTTTTCATATACTTCATCAACTGTAATTTCTTTCATACATTTTATATCGCAACATAAAACAGCCTTTTCCGTTCCAAAACAAGGGGCACAATCTATTTTAGACATAATAAAACTACTCCTGTTTCCAAATGCTAAATACTCCTTTGGGTCAGTACAACCAAATAATGTCAATGAAGGTATATCAATTGCGCCAGCACAATGCATCATACCAGTATCAGCCCCTACTACAAGCTTAGATAGACTCATTACTGCAATACTTTCTATAACAGACAATTTACCAATATAATCATGAATATTTTCAGATAATATATAGTTTAAAGAAATATCGAATTCCCTTCTTTCCTTTTTTCCACCAATAAGTATTACTTCAAAGCCAGCGGAGACAAGCTTTAAAGCTAATCTCTGCCAATTGTCATATGACCAATTTTTCAAACTCTTACTAAATCGTTGCCTATTTTTCGTAACTTCTACCGCTGCAGCACTAAGACATAAAACAACGCTGTTTTTATTATGAAAATTTAAATTTTGCCATTTTTTTATGTATGGTAAGAGTTTATTTTTATTGATTAAATTATTAGTATCAAAAGAAGAGCTTATGCCCAAGTAGTGTAACATCTTTAAACCATAATTTGCCATTAACATGCCATCTTGTCTTGGTATGGTAATATCATAAACGATTTCCGGATTCATTGGCGTTGATATCCCACATGTTTTTTTAGATGCAGTAGACACTATTCTACTTGGCCATGTTGAAGTATAAAAATTATTATCATATTGTAAAACGAAACCGTAATCAAAAGTTTTATAACCTATTTTACTAATAAAAGAAACCAAATGTAATGGTTCTCTTAATGAGTAACAGTCAATAGTATCTATGTAATCCTGAATATCCAATAATGCTTTGTTGATTTTCAACCTATTAGTATCAGCCGCAATAAATACTTTTATATAAGCCTGTTTATCTACCTGTTTTATTGCTTTAGCCATTGGCAATATAATTATTAAATCCCCTATACCAGAACCGCATCCTATTATATATTTCATTTGACTACACCAATTCTATAAAAAACATTGTATTTATTATAACCGTAATAAATTATACATATCAGTAAACATATAAAAAAAGAATGAACAGAAATCAAATCACGTACTCGATCATCATATCCAGCTAAAATAAGTGCCATTACCAACTTTGCATACAAAATATCAGCTAAACGATTCCCTTTTGCAGTATTTTTAACTTTAAAATAATATAGCCATGAAAAAGAAGCAGCTACAATTGCAGTCATAATGTATACTCCAAGCGAGCCAAAATCTTCATACCATCTCCCAAATATAGTAACTGTATTGCCGTAGATTTCAAAAGAATGATATGACATATCCTCTATAGAAGCGTCTAAAAATTTAAATTTTATTAAATATTTATATATTTCAGAAAAACTTGATTGTCCCCATACTTCCGTATAAGCAGGATTATCGATATGTAAATTAAACGAATACAACCCGCCGCAAAAATAAGTCGCCAAATATTCTAAAATATCTCTGTCCGGATCAGCACGTCCAATCAAATCTGCTGAAAAATAAAATAATATTCCCAATAAAAATAGAATCGGAACACACTTCATAACAAATTTTAATACTTTAAACCTATTATCACCCAATAAAATAATATACATTACCATTGTACTCAAAATCAGTTCTACAGTCGGCTGTCTTCCACCTAAATATAAAGAAGCAAGTATAATATATCCTATAACAAAAGCAATTATTAACCCTTGCTTTCTCCAAAAATTTCTGTCAACTACCAAATTATATGTAAATATATATGTATATATGTAAGCTATTGCAGTATTTATTTTATATAATTGTGAGATAAAAAAATGATATTGAACCCTTCCGGATAATAGTAATTCTCTATATTCTGTCATCCTCATATTCCATTCGACATTAACAATATTTTTAGTGTTTACATATATTACTATTATTGAAACAATTATGGAAAACAACAAAAATATTATACTTAACTTCAAAATAACTTCTTTAATTAAAACTATATTCTCATTATCAAAACAGTCACAATTTATTATTTTTCTAGTATTATTTTCTTTTATTCTTTTTATCAAACTTTCTGTTAATAAAAATATCAATCCAGCTATGGTAAGTACATAAAAAGTTCTGTACTCCACGTTGAATCCTAGCTTATCTTTATAATAGTATGCAAGCGACAACATTGAAAAAAAAGAGCTGAAAAATATTACGCTTGGAGAAACAATATCAAACTTTGAAATAAAAAGTGCATAACATAAATAAATAAAATATATTATTAATAACATGAAAAAACATTCCATTACAAACTCCTCTGAAAATCATTATCTAGATATTATTTTAATTACTTGTTCTACAACATCATCAACTTTAATCATATTCAAACATTTTCTATTATCACAGTATAAATTTTTTTTTGTTCCATAACAGTATTTGCAATCACATTTACTCTCAATAAATTCTGCATCTTTTGAGTAAGCGCCACGTGTTAAGGGATTAGTTGGCCCATGTATAGAAAGAGTTTTTGTCCCTGTTGCAGCAGCAATATGCTGCATACCTGTATCAACGCCAATAACTAAATCACATTCCTGCACAACAGCAATAGATTGTCTCATATCTGTTTCAGCAATCAAATTTAATAACTTCGAATTTGATAATATACTCTTACTTAACATATTAACCAAGGTTGCTTCCAATTTCCCGCCGATTAAAACAATGTTAAAATTTTTCTCTAAAAGCTTTTGAACCAGTAAATCCATATTTTTAATTCCCCAACCTTTTGTAAACACTTTTTCTTTACCAAATAATCTATATCTGTATTTAAAATCAGCATTACCAATACAAATGCCAATAATTTTATCTTCATTATTAAATATTCTCATTTTTTCTCTAACAAAAATAGTATCTGTAACCGCAGCTTTTAAATAAGGTTTAGGCACATCAGTAGGCAAGATACAAATTGATTTAATAGCTAACAAGCCTGCTTCAGTAAAATGATGCACATCTTCTAAATCATCAAAGCTCTTATTCAACTCATGTTGAATTCCTATATTTTTCTTGCTGTCTATTAAATTCATAAATACTTTTGCTTTTATTACTGGAGTAATCGCACAGCTTATACCAAAATCGAACTTTTTTTTACGTAGTTCTAAAATTGTAGCTAGATTTTTAAACAAATTGTTTTTATATATATTTAAGATAATAAATTCATCTATCCGTATAATAGATGCTCTTATTATTTCAGCATTTTCCATTCCTTTTACTAAAACTGTAATACTTGCCTGCGGATAATTATCACGTAAAACTTTTAACATTGGCAAAGCACAAACAGTATCACCCAAACCATGTAATAACTCTACAATAATTTTCATTTTATTCTCCTGAAACTAATTGTATATAAATTTTTTCTAATTTTTGACACTCCAAAGATACGTCAAATTTATTTTTAATACTTGTAATATCCAAGCAAGTATTTCTTTCTTTTCCATCATTTAAAATTTTTTCAGCCCAGTATATAGCCCCCATTTCCAAATTACAAAAATCTATATCGCATGACAGTTTTACTTCTTCCGGAACCTTATCAGATGCGATAACTGGTAAAAAATTGCACTGAGCTTCAATAGCAACCATTCCTAAGCCTTCATAAAATGATGGAAAAATGAAAATATCCATAACATTATATAAATCAGCTATATCGTCTCTCGCTCCTAAAAAGATCACATCTTTTCTCAAACCGAGTTTAGAAACTTTTTTCATAATTTCCTCTTTTAGTGGTCCGTCACCAATCAATAATAATTTAGAATTTTTCCTTTTTTTTATAACTTCAGAAAAAACATCAATTAAAAAATTATGATTTTTCTGCATCATAAATCGACCAATATGTCCCATAACAAAATAGCCATCAAGCATTAATTTTTTCCGTAAATCTAAGCGTTTTTCGATATTAAATACAAATTTTTCTATTTCAATAGCATTATTTATTATTTGTACATTATTAGTAGAAGAATTTCCATACATCCATTCTGCTGCTGATTTACTGCATGCCCAATATTGATTAGCAAACAACTTTGCAAAAGGCTTTAATATATGCTTAAGAAAAGTTCGCAATTTCTCAACTGATGTATCTGTTGTATGATTATGTAAAATACGTATTTTTGCTCCAGCCAACCACGCCCCAAATAATGGAAAAACACTCAAAACGTTCATATTAGAATGAATAACTTGGTAGTTTCCCAATTTTATTATTCTATAAATTTCATATGTAAATTTAAAAATATTTTTCTGATATGGTGTAACTTTGTAAACTCTCCCGCCTAATCTTTCTATTTCTTCCATATATGCTTCTAATGCGCCTTTATGTACTACAAAATCAAATTGCACCTTACTTTTATCTATATGACGATAATAATTTCTTATTACAGTTTCCACACCTCCTCCACATACATCCCCTATTATCTGTAATACTCTTATTTCTTCATTCACTATAATATTTCACCTCTCCAAAACTTCAGTTTAGTATAGAAAATTATCATTCTATTTAGCACCGGTTTTATTAATTACTACTTTTATTGTTTTGAAAATAATCAGTAAATCTATCCATAAACTCCAATTTTTCACATACCAACAATCCATTTTTACCCGTTCTTCAAAAGACACGTCGCTGCGTCCATTTACTTGCCAATATCCAGTTATACCAGGCTTTGCCAGTAAAATAATATTTTTAGCTTCACCCATTTCTTTAATTTCGTTTTTAAGATATGGACGTGGTCCAACTAAACTCATATGCCCCATTAAAACATTAAATATCTGAGGCAATTCATCCAAACTTGTTTTTCTTAAAAACTTACCCACTAATGTCACTCGTGGATCATCATTTAATTTATGAAATATTTGCCATTCTTGTAATTTATCATTATTATTTTGAAGATAATTTGCCAAAATCTCTTCTCCATTTACATACATACTTCTAAATTTATAACATTTAAACTCTTTCTCTCCTTGTCCAACCCTCTTTCCATCATATATTATTGGGCCTTTTGAATCTAAATAAATAAGTAATGCAATAATGCATAATACAGGAGAAAAAATAACAATACTTATAACTGTTAATATTATTTCAAAAAATATTTTCAACAATTTATTTACTGGTTTTACTAAATTGTTTTTTAAATATAAAATCATTATTTTTTCATTTAGGAGGCTCTCAATTTCCACTCCGCTCATTGGAACTCCAACAAGATTAGGAACAACGCCAACACTTTTTACCAATGGCTGAACTGCATCAATAAGTTTCACCAAAGTTACTTGCTCCAATCCAGGCGCTGCAATAAGGAGATTCTGTACACCAGTTTTTTTTATAACGCTCTCTGCATCAGCAAAACCACCTAAAACTGGAAATTTTTTTAAAATACCATCTTCTACATTATTATCTTCCAACAAACCAATAACTTTATACCCCATACCAACATCATCTAGAATGCATTTTGCTAGTATTTCAGCAGTTTTACCGGCACCAATAATCAAAATTGGAATTTGGAGAACACCAAATCGTTCAAAAATCTTTTTCACTATATAACGCGAAAAAATTAAAAATAAAAAACTGATTATACCAAATAAAATAATAAAAAGACGCGAAGTAGAGGACGCAATTTGACCGACATATAAAAAAAGTATAATTGATACAATGGCATATATAGATGCATAAAAAAGTTTTTCTATCAATTTCCAAAACTGCATTCTACGACTGTAAAGTTGTTCAATATTTATAAAAATCAAATACAATAACGGAAAAACAATCCAAAAATTAAACCAAGAAATATGCAGTGTCCCACCATTTGGTATTACAAAATTACGTATAACAAAAGCAAGTTGTTCAGCACTAACAATTACAATATAATCCACTATAATCAAAAGTATCGGCAGTAAGAAAGATGTATATCTATCTGCTGCCGATATCTTATATTCACTCAAACTATGCAAATTTTCCACGCTCCTGAAACTATCTAAAATGAATAATACGAAACAGATCGTAGCGTACTTTCATTGTAATAAATTTTATAATTTTATTTTACAATCATGTTTCTATTATTGTAACACTTTTGTTATAAAAAAGCCATATTTTAAAGCATGGCTTTTTTATTTCCCAATCCTTTTAAATTCTTTCATAAATAAAAATGCTTTTATTTTTTCTAAATTTAAAATTTGAGAGAAAAAAGAGCAGTAACCTTAAAGGTTACTGCTCTTTTTACATTATTCGTATTTTATTTAAATTCTACTTTTAAATGCTGTCGTTCTACCAACCTTTGGAATTTATATTTCGGATAACCAACCATTAAAGTACCCACTATTTTTTGCTTAGCCGGTACTTCTACCAAGTCAAGCAATGGTTTATATCCGGCTATACCACAGGTTTGGATAAATCCGGCAATCGTCGTTCCCAAACCGATAGTCGGTGCATAAAGCTCTGCATAAGCCCAAGACTGTTCTGCATTGCTAACGCCAGTTGTATTTAACCTACGGGCCAATGCAAAAATCAACATCGGTGCGTTGCGGGCAATAATATCCTGACCACGTTCGCGATAAGCTCTCAATACATTAGTAAAATATCTGCTGTTAGAACTTCCTTCTGCAATTTCCTGTTCCATCCACTGTGCTGTAGCTTCAGCAATAGCTCTGATTTTTTCCTTATCACTGATTACTATATAATACATTCCCTGTGAATTACCTGCTGTTGGCGCATAGCGACATACTTCAAGCAGTTTACGTACATATGACTCAGTTGGTGGCTGCGGTTTAAACATACGAACTGATCGGCGCATACGCAAAAAATTATATGCAGTTTCAGCATCTAAAACAGGCATTGGCAAGGGCAATTGTTCTTCTAGCGGCACATATTTATTATCCATAGCAGCCGTTGGGCAAATGGCAACACAATGGCCGCAGCTCATACAGCCTCTGTCAAAATTGCATTCAGGCCCAAGCTCTCCCATTGATAAAATGCATGATGGACACGCCTCTACACAAATACCACATTTTATACATTTATCATAATCAACTTTCAGTAAGTCCATCTTCTAGCACCTCAATCTTCGAAATGAATGAATTCCAATCCGCTGAAGTCAGTATAAAATTGTGCATTTTTAAAAGCTTTGGCACATAACTCTTTATCTTTATTAACAACACCGTCAGCATTAGCGATTCCCAAATAAGCACAAGCAGACTGTGCTGCAAAAGTTTGAGCATGTTCCAATAATGCCTGTTTATCAGAATCGGCAATAGTACCTTTATTGGGATAAACATCAGTAGCCACCAAAATAAAAATCAACTGCTCACCTTGCTTAGCAACTACATGTGGAAACTCACTTTTATTAGGTTGAGCGAATTCTATTTCAAAACCTTTTTCAGTAAGATGCTGCAGCAATACCTGCAATCCAAACTCATGAATTTCTTGAGTATTCATCAACTCAAATGCCATGAATCATTCTCCTTCGCTATATTATAGTTTCATTATATCATAAAAAAGCAATCTATCTCCAGCAATATTCTAAGTACTGTTATCCAACAAAACTATTGTTACAAACATTTAGATAACAAAATAAAAAGCCTGCTTAAAAAGCAGGCTAAATTTACTGGCTCCCCGAGTAGGACTCGAACCTACAACAACTCGGTTAACAGCCGAGTGCTCTACCGATTGAGCTATCGGGGAATAAGTCTTCCAACGAAGAATATTATATTACTCTACGATGCTATTGTCAACGTTTTTATTTAACGAGTCAACTTGTAAATAAGCGCGTTACAAATAGCTGCAGCTACATTACTGCCACCCTTACGGCCACGAGCAACTATATAAGGAATACCAGTTTTCATAATGATTTCTTTAGATTCCACAACATTGACAAACCCAACGGGAACACCAATAACAAGTTCAGGCTTAATCCTGCCTTCTTTTACAAGTTCATCCAAGCGTACTAAAGCCGTAGGAGCATTACCAACAGCAATAATTACAGGCCCTTCTACTTCACAAGCTTTTTCCATACAAGCAGCAGCACGTGTAGAACCAGCTTCTTTGGCTCTTTCTGCTACATCAGCATCTGCCATAAAGCAAACTGCTTTGCCGCCAAGCTTATTTAAACCAGGCTTATTTATACCCACGCAAGCCATATTAGTATCAGTAACTATAGTAGCGCCCTTTTTCAGTGCTTCTAAAGCTTTCTCTACTACACCATTCGAAAAATGCAGAGTACGTGCATAATCAAAGTCAGCAGAAGTATGAATAACCCTTTTTATAATACTAAGTTTCTCTGGGTCAAGCTGGATCTCCCCCAATTCTTCAGCAATAATCTCCATACTGCGTTTTTCAATATCAGCCGGTAACACATTTTGTAATTCCATGTTTACTACCACCTTTCTTCAACTTATTTTTCAATTCCTACTCTTGCCGGTATACCACGATCTTTCGGATGCTTTCGTTTGCATACTTCAGAAACATAATCGGCCATTTCCAATAATCTCTTATCAGGATTACGCCCCGACAAAACAACTTCTAAAGTATGCTGCTTATTTTTTAAAAAATCAACCAATCTATCTTCATTAAAAACGCCCGTGTTACAAGCGCCAATGACCTCATCTAAAACTAGCAAATCAAACTTTTCCTCACTAATTCTTTCAATTACTTTGTCAAATAACAATTCATGCTCTTGCAATACTTCTTTTTTTTCTTCATCGGTCATTTGAAAAGTAAACTTAGCTGTTTCTTTACCTCTCATAACCTCAATATTTTTAAATAATTTTAGTGAATTAAGCTCTCCTGTAGGCCTGCTTTTTAAAAATTGTACGAATAATACTTTATTGCCATGCCCCGCACAACGTATGCTTAACCCCAGACAAGCAGTAGTTTTACCTTTACCGTCTCCACAATAGATATGAATTAACCCATGCTCCATATTATACACCGACTTCCAAAATCTCATAAATTTTTTTCATATCAATATTTTCACGCACACTATTTGCTAAAATATCATACTGCTGCTTTTTATAGTCATTAAAATTAATGGTTTTAATATCGTCTAGCTTCATCCCCTTTTTAGCAAGTAAAGCTTCCACCACCAATCTGGCAATACCTTCTCCATCAAATACTCCATGCACGTATGTACCATATACATTCATAATATCACTAATATTCTGAGATCCTTCTGGACTTATTTCACCTGCTTCGTGAATAGGTTTCATCAATGTCAACGATTTACCATCATCAAAATTGGTTATACCGGAATGTATCTCATAACCATAAAAAGAGCGGCCGGTTAACGTGCTGAAGATACCTTTTACTTCACCAAAATATCCATCTACCTGAATAGTGCGTTTTTTTTCAGCAAAAATGGTTTCAACATCTAAAAGTCCTAATCCTGCAGTATCTCCACCTTCTTCCACTCCATATGGATCCGAAAGATTCTTTCCCAACATTTGATAACCGCCACAAATACCAAAAATTACTGTACCAGCATGAGCGCGTTTCATTATCTCTGCTTCTAATCCGTTTTGGCGCATCCATTTTAAATCACCAATAGTATTTTTTGTTCCCGGAATAACAATCATATCCGGATTTTTCAACTCTGAAACTGATTGCACATAACGCAGAGATACACCTGGTATAAGTTCAAAAACATTGAAATCAGTATAATTAGACATTCTTGGAATACGGATAACAGCAATATCTACCGCCTGTACTTCTGTATGTGTAGTTAACCGTTCTGATAAACTATCCTCATCTTCAATATCTACATGCAGCATTGGCAAGACACCAACAACAGGCACACCCGTTTTCTCTTCTATCATTTTCAAACCTGGGCGCAGTATATCCACATCACCGCGAAATTTATTGACAATAATACCTTTAACCATAGCTCTTTCATCTTCCTCAAGCAACATTAAAGTTCCGTAAATAGAAGCAAAAACACCGCCTCTGTCTATATCGGCAACTAAAAGTACCGGTGCTTTTGCCATCTTTGCCATACCCATATTAACGATATCCTGTGATTTCAAATTTATTTCGGCTGGACTCCCAGCACCTTCGATAACAATCACATCATTACTTTCGGATAATTGACCATATGCTTTCATAATATCGGGGATCAAATTCGTTTTAAATTTGAAATATTCTGCCGCAGTCATAGTTCCAATAGCTTCACCATTAACAATAACCTGTGAACCTGAATCACTGGTTGGTTTCAGCAAAATAGGGTTCATCAAAGCACTTGGTTCAATGTTAGCCGCTTCTGCCTGCACAACCTGCGCTCTTCCCATTTCTGCACCATTGCGAGTAATAAATGAGTTCAATGCCATATTTTGAGATTTAAAAGGTGCTACTTTATAACCATCTTGATTAAAAACACGGCATAAACCAGCTGTCACCAAACTTTTACCAGCATTAGACATTGTTCCTTGTACCATTATAGCTTTAGCCACGCATATCACTCGCTCTCATTAAAAATGTCAGGATATCCTGATAATTATTTATTGTTACTGGTATAGCAGCAGTATTGATTTGTGCAGCAACTACAGGAACTGCATTTTTATTATGTTTGCCAGTAACAGAACTTGTTACATGATCACCACAAATAACAATGCGTAAAGGTTCCTGTATATTATTTATAACTTTCTCTAAAAACTCTTTGTCAATAGCACTGATAAACTCAGCTTTGCCATGATAATCATATCTATGGGCCGCTTCATCTGCGCCGTTAAAATGTGTTAAGACAAAATCATGTTCTTTCAACATATTTAAGGTCGCTGTTGTCTTGGCAGCAATATCAGTATCTATATCCGCTGTCGCTCCAGAGATTTTAGGAGCCGTTAAATACAATCCTTTTGCAATGCCTCTGACAATTTCTGCTTCGCAAATTGCTGCACCTTTTAATCCATGCAAAGCTTGAAATCCAGGCAACTTTTTACGTTCTGAAGGCCCCCATGGATAAAGCATATAACGAATATCATCATGATTAAAACGTTCCAGTCTTTTTGCTGTGCCTTCAATAAAATGCTTTAACAGCAACGACTGCTGCTTTACTTCTCCTAAAAGCAGATCAACATTCTTACCCATACTCTCGTGAGGCGGAGAAATCACACAATTGTCCAAAATCCTTCTGTCTTTATCTAAAATCAACAGATTACGATACATAGACAAATGCATAAATTCTATGCCCTGCCAAAACTCGTCGCATGCTTTAGCTGCTGCTGCCATGTTTTCTGCCGAAAGTCCCTGACCATTGAATGATATCAGCGTATTATCTTTATCTATTGAAACCAGGTTACAGCGTAATACCATTTCATACTCCGAAATATCCCGACCATGCGCCAACAATTCCAAATACGCTCTATTTGTTGGAAAATCCTGCTGCTGCACACCAAGCAAACGCAAAATACAACTCAAACTTTCAGGAACGAAATCATTCTCACAAATACTTATTTCACTGTATGTGCCCAGCTTAATAAGAGTATCGATATTTTTATGTTCAGTATATTGGAAAGGTGTCAATCCATTCAAGGCAGGAATAGGATCATCACCTAAGCCGTCAATAATTACCAATAACGAGCGCATTACGTCTAACTTCCTTTATCGCTTTAATTAAAGCCCTATTTGTATATCGTGTTTTTACCGCGATCCGATAATACGTTGGCCCCAAATTATGGTAATTATCACACTCTCTAATCAAAAAGCCATGCTTACGTAAAAGTTCTGCCAAATTTTCAGGTTTCTCCAATTTGAAAAAAATATAATTGGCCTCAGAGCCAAATGTTTTTGCTCCCAAGCCTTCCAATTGTGCAGTAAGATACTGCCGTTCAACACGAATCAACTCTTTGCTGGCCAACAAGTAATTTTCTTCATCTAAAGCCGCAATGCCAGCTGCCTGAGCCGGAATAGAAACATTCCAGTCCTGACCATTTTCATGCAGTTCTTTTATCAAAGACACATCAGATGTCATACAATAGCCTAAACGTAAGCCTGGCATCGCATATGTTTTTGTAAATGCTTTCAATATAATAAGATTGTGATATTTATCTAGTTTTGAACATAAAGAATATGCTTTATCGCCATCCACAAAATCCATAAAGCATTCATCTAATAGCAGCTTTGTACCTGTACGACAGCATTTTTCCAATACCTCCAGCAATAAATCTTCATCTATTAATTTCCCAGTCGGATTATTAGGATTGCATACTACGACCATGTCTACTCTGCTATTGATTTTTTTCAGCAGATCATGTCCTGCAATAAAGTTTTTTTCTTCCTGCAATTCGTAATAAGTAAATTTACAATCAACTGTCCGTAAAGCTTTTTCATAATCAGAAAAAGTTGGAGCCAATAATACAGCACGACCGGGCTTGACTGTTAAGGCAAGTTTAAATAAAACATCAGCAGCACCATTGCTTATGAAAAGATATTCTTTTTTTATATTCAAATATTTAGCTAATTTCTCTATTAGTTCCCTGCATAAAGGATCTGGATAATTAACGCAGTTTTTGATTGAACTTTTAATAGCCTCTTTTACAGACGCAGGTAATCCTAAAGGATTAACGTTTGCTGAATAATCAACAATATTTTTTCCTAAGCTGCTATTTTTTTCACTGTAAATATCTCCACCATGTACAGATTTATACATATTTTCCACCCTTTAGCTTTTAATAAAAAGCTCCAGCAAATAAATTAATGCAAAAACTAAAATACTTAAAACAGCTGTCATATACATCAAATTATTGGTCTGGACGATATCTTCTGGTTCAACCTGTCTGATATCATCACCAATAGTATCTTTAGGTACCCATTTTCCAAAATAAAAATGCCCGCCGCCTAACTGAATATGAAGAGCACCAGCAGTTACTGATTCCGTCATTGCAGAATTAGGACTTAAATGGTTGTAACGGTCACGTTTGAAAATCTTCCAGGCTTTTTTTGCATCCAAACTTAAAAGATAAGCTGCAACTATCATACATAGTCCAGCAACACGTGCCGGAATATAATTAGCAAAATCATCTAATTTTGCCGCACAACGCCCAAAATATAAATATTTATCGTTTTTATAGCCAACCATGGAATCCATGGTATTTATTCCCTTATAAAGAAACGCAAGCGGAGCTCCGCCGATAAACATATACAGCATTGGAGCAATAATTCCATCTGCGGTATTTTCAGCAACAGTTTCAACTGCCCCTTTAGTCACTTCTGATTTTGTAAGTTCTTTAGTATCCCGTCCTACTATCCACGAAAGTTTCATTCTAGCATCTGTTAAATCATTATTTCTTAACGCAGTATAAACTTTCATACTTTCTTCACGTAAACAACGCGTTGCAAAAATTTGATAACACATAAAAGTCTCTAAAGCAAAAGACAGCCACGGATTAATTTTTTCTGCCCAAGCCAATAATAAAAATGGAATACAGAATGAAAAAGTAAGCACTAATATTACTAATACAGCGCCTCCTACTAATAAGCCACGCGAGCTTTTTCCAAAAATACTGCGTAGCAGCTTTTCTAAAAAGCTTATCAAATTTCCAATTAAACAAATCGGATGAGGCAGCCAACGCGGGTCGCCAATCAGCAGGTCTAAAATAAAGCCCGCTATAATGGCAAATAAAAGCATCATAATCCAATTCCCCTTAAATAAATACTAACAGCTAAAACCATCAGCAGATCAATCCCGTTTTTTTGCAAATTCATCACAGGCACGAATAAAATTTCGTGCAAAATTTATATTTCCCCATAAGTGAATGTGTGGATAGCCAGCATACAGAACTTTATTAGCATGACTACAACTCCATTCAGAAATTCCTGAAGCTTTCAAGGCTAAAAAATCATGCCCATTATTATTACTGTCGGAATAATGAAACTCATGTCCATTTATTTTCTCACCGATTTTGCAAAAAACATTGTCACTTTCAGCAGTCAATGTTATATATCCAAAGCGGTTAAGCTTTGCCGTCATAAAGGTTTCTCCGCTTATTGCACCTGTCCACTCATAAATCTCTCCCGAAGCTGCTTGAAAACGCTCCAAAAGATACATGAATCCACCGCATTCAGCAAAACAAGGCTTACCTATTTTTAGAGCAGTTTTAATGCTTGTACGCATTGATATATTCTCTGCCAGCTCTTTTGCATAAAGCTCAGGATAACCTCCTCCTAAAATTATTCCATCACATTCTGGCAATTCTTTATCAACAAGAGGACTAAACGTTATTAGTTCGGCACCAAACTCCTGCAATAAATCTAGAGCGTCCTGATAATAAAAACAAAAAGCTTTATCCTGTGCTATTGCTATTTTTACTTTAGCTACACTTGCAACAGGCTGTTCTTCATAAACAAGATCCTCAGCACTGTTTGCAATACCCAGCAATTCATCAAAATCAATAGTCTTAGCTGCCTGTTCTGCTAATCTGCTGATAATTTCCTGCAAATCACCAATTTCTTCTGCGGTTACCAATCCCAAATGTCTGCTTTCAAAATTGCAATCATCCATATGAGGCAAATAACCGACTAATTTAACACCTGTTTCCAACTCAATTACTTCTTTATAAAACTTATAGCTCATAGCAGTGACATTATTAAGTATTGCGCCTCGTACATTCGCGTCAGGTCTGAATTCTTTAAAACCTTTTATTAAAGCTGCCAAAGACAAAGCTGCACCTTTTCCATTGATGACTAAAATAACCGGCGTTTTAGTTACATGAGCTAAATCATAAGCACTGCACTGCTCTGTTTTACCCATACCATCATAAAATCCCATAGCGCCTTCAAGTACGGCTATATCACAATCACAAGCATTTTTTGCCAGCAAATACTTTGTTGTTTCCCTGCCTAACATAAATAAATCCAAATTACGTGACTTAGCACCAATTACGCGCGAATGAAACATTGGATCTATATAGTCGGGCCCAGATTTAAAGGCGGCTACTTTGTACTCCTGATCAAGCAAAGCTTTCAGCAAGGCACATACTACAGTAGTTTTTCCACTGCCACTATTTGGGGCAGCAATCATGAAACGAGGCAAAAACATTTCAGACATTTTACTCACCCTTTTTCAACGCAGTCATTATATAAACAGGGTTTTGGGCCATCATCAAATTATATGCCCCTAGTTTTTTACCACGGGCGGCAAAAACATTAACAATCTCTAAATCATACTCAGAACGGGTTTTATAATATTCAACAACTTCTATTAGTGTTTCTAGTGTAATTGCATTGATAACAACCCGGCAGTCAGAATTCTTTGTATAAATAATATCAAGCATTTTGCATAAATTACCACCGCTGCCGCCAATAAATACGCAGTCAGGAGCAGGCATATCAACAATTTGTTCCGAAGCTTCTCCGGCAACAATATCCAAATTATTAACAGCAAATAACGCTTTGTTTTTCTCAAGTAATTCCAATGCCAAAGGGTTGCGTTCAAATGCCCATACACGTCCAGCTTGAGCCTGCAATGCCAATTCTATCGAACAAGAACCTGTTCCCGCACCAATATCGTAAATATTATCTGTTACTTTTGGCATTAATTTGGAAATTGAAACAGACCTCACCTCTTGTTTCGTCATTGGAACTTTACTGCGAATAAAAAGATCATCATTTAAACCATGGACAGTGTATTTAAAGTCATTAGCATGTTCATTCAAAATCATCATCACAGACAAAGAAGGAAACTCCAATTTACTGATTTCCGACGCCGTACCATAAGTGATTTTTTCTTCTGGATAAGAAAGGTTTTCACCAACATATACCTTTACATCTGCCATACCATGATCACAAAGTTTCAGGCATAGTTGATTAGGAGAATGCTCGCCTCCGGTAAGTGAAAATACTTTACTGTTTTGCGCTACTGCAGCAATTAGATTTTGATTTCTGCCATGCATACTGACAATTTTAGCATCATCCCAAGCTATATTTAATTGTTGAGAAAAATAGACCAAGCTGCTGATGCCACAATATCTGCGGCATTCACAATCAGCAAGCTTACCAGTAATCGTCTTGGCTAAACTGAAAAAGCCTACATCACCAGAGACTAACACTGCTACAACATCTTTTTCAGCATCAGCTTTTTGACATATTTCAGTAATTTCTGATGATTTTATGGTGTCAAAAAGACACTTCCCTGCTCCAAAAGCAGCAAGCATCCTTTTATCGCCTATCAAAATATTACTTTCTTCAATAGCCTGGCGAGCCTGATTTGTTAAAAGCTCTGGATTACCTGGCCCAATGCCGACGATATTTACACGTAACATATTAAATCTCCTTTTATATTTTTTACTTACAACTACCATATCGGTCTTTAAGTAATTTTACTATCTCACTATAACCAGTTCCAAGCTCTTCGCCATTGCGGGCAATGACTATTAATTTAGCACCTGCTTTTGTAGCCGCCTGCGCCTTCTCCTCAAAACCGCCAACGCTACCGGAATCTTTTGTAACTAAATATCTGCTGTTATACCTTTTCATCATCTCTATATTAAGCAATTCAGAAAAAGGCCCCTGCATACAAATGATATTAGCTGGCTTATAACCAAGCTCTAACGCTTTACTTAAAGAATCCAGCATAGGCAAAACTCTTAGCGCAATACGCTCTTTATAATCAGGAACAGAAGTAAACTCCTGCAATGTTTTACTGCCTGTAGTCAGAAAGATATTACCTTCCGTATGGCTCAATAACTCAACAGCTTCATTAAAATCTTGGACTATAATACAGTTTTTATGTTCTTCAGCAGCAGGTCTTACCAATCTCAAATATTCACAGCCAGTTTCTTTACAGGCCTTTTGTACTGTTGACGTAACTATCGTAGCATATGGATGAGTTGCATCAATCACACAATCCGGTTTATTTACTGTAATAAAATTCCGCATTGCAGCCAAATCCATACGCTCTACCATTACATGAAGATTAGTTTGTGCTTCAATCAGACTTGCACCATAATCAGTTGCCACAGAAACATAAAGGATTATATCAAGTTCAGCCATAAACTTAATCAGATTACGACTTTCACTGGTTCCGCCAATCAGCCAAACTACCGGTTTCATTACAGTTTATAACCTCTAGGAGTTACTAATTTACCATTAATAACTTCTGTTTGCGAATTGCCGATGATAACAGTAGAAAACATATCTACTTCTTTATCACGTAATTCCTGTAAAGTAGTAATTTCATAATTTTCACCATCACGCCCAATGTTGCGTACAATGCCTGCCGGAACATCAGGACGTTGATTTTTCAGCATGATATCACAAGCTTTCTGTAGATAATCATGACGTTTAAAACTGGATGGATTGTATAAACAAATACAGAAATCTGCCTGTGAAGCACAATCTAAGCGCTTTTCAATTTTTTCCCATGGGGTAAGCAGATCGCTTAAAGAAATCAGGCAAAAATCACTGATAAGCGGAGCTCCTAAAACAGCAGCGCCTGAACAAGCAGCTGTAATACCAGGAACAACTTCAATTTCCAATTCTGGATGTTCTGCTGCTACTTGATACATAATCCCTGCCATGCCATAAACCCCGGCATCACCACTGGAAATCATCGCTACGGTTTTGCCTTTTAACGCTTCTTCTATAGCAAGCTTGCAACGATCTACCTCTTTACGCATACCAGTAGTCAAAAATTCCTTGCCTGTAAAATCATTTTTAATAAGATCGATATATACATGATAACCTGCAATAACATCACAACTTTCCAAAGCAGCTTTAGCTCTTTGGGTCATTTGTTCGATACCACCTGGTCCAAGACCGACAACATAAACTTTTTGCGTCATATTAATTCTCCTTCAAACATACATTCAAGATAATTTTTCAAAGTCAAGTACAATATCGGCTTCAGCAACAGCTAAGGTTACTCCATTCAAACTGCATTTTGATGAAATTATACTGCCGTTATTGGCCGCCAATACTGCTGAACGCTCGCAAACATTACTTACGCCTACAACTGATTTCACAAAATCAGAACTACTGAATTCACCTGCTGCATTTTGTAATTCTTCAGCAGTAAAAAAACTAATTTCCCAATTATATTTAGCTACGAAATCAAACAGTCCAGCCTCATCTTTTTTTAAATCAACAGATGCCACACCAACGATAGTACGTAAGTCTATACCAAGTTCTTTAAGTTTTGGTAAGACTAAAGTTTCTATACTTTCTAACGTTGTTCCGCGACGACAGCCGATTCCCAAATAAATATTTCTAGGCCAAAGCTGAACAGTTACATCAAAAGGCTTCACATTTCTATTTTTCGTAATAGCCAAACCTGTAATCCCTTTGTCTTTAAGAACAATCTGACGTGGTAAAGCACTAATAATTGGATAATCGGTAAAAAGTCCAACTTCTTGTCCATCTAATAACGCCGCGGCAAAATCTTTCGCAGCTTTCATACTGTTAATAATCATATTATTGCGTGCCGCCCACTCATCTACAGCAAAAAGCTTATTCACATCTGTAGCTGTAGTAACTACGGGAGTAGCTTTTATAACTTCTGCTAATGCTTTTGCAAATCCATTAGCACCGCCTATATGACCTGATAATAATGGCACAACGAAGTTTCCGCCTTCGTCTACAGATAATACAGCAGGATCAACTAATTTATTTTTTATATACGGAGCTATCGTCCTCACTGCAATTCCTACAGCTCCAACAAATACAATCAGCTGGCATTCCTTAAACGCATCCTCACAAGCTTTATTATGATCGTCCATCGCTTCCAAAAATATTTTTTCTTCAGCAAATTTTGGCATAGTTAAACATCGCACTTCAAAATCAAACTTTTGCAGTGCTTCACCAATATTTATACTTAGCATTGCTCCACGTCTGGTAAAGGAGTATACTACAGCCTTCATTTTATTTTACCTCTGGCTTTAGATCCAATTTACTGGGATCAGCAGTACGATATCCATGTGCAAAAGTAGGATTATAGAGTTCGCTGCGGTCATAAATATTACCTAAAAAGTTTCCTACTGTAATCAAAGCTGTTTTAGTAATATTATGTTCTTTCGCAGTTTCTGCCAAAGTCCCTACTGTACAACGGCATACTTTCTCGTCAGGCCATGAGGCTTTATAAACAATAGCAGCCGGAGTATCAGCAGTGTAGCCACCTGAAATCAATTCCTTCTGCAATTTTTCTAACATACCGCTGGAAAGAAAAATAACCATTGTTGCTTTATGAGCTGCATAATCAGCGATCTTTTGCTTATTAGGCACCGGTGTACGCCCTTCCATACGGGTAATAATAACAGATTGACTAACGTTCGGCAAAGTATACTCTGCGTCTAAACATGCAGCAGCCGCACAGAAAGAGCTTACACCAGGAACAATTTCAAAATCAAGATTATAACTGCGTAAAAGATCTATCTGTTCACGATGAGCACCATAAACACTCGGATCACCAGTATGTAACCGCACAACCAATTTACCGGCCTGGGCTGCCGGAACCATAGCTGCAATAACCTCTTCCAACGTCATTTTAGCACTGTCCATAATAACACATTCCGGTTTTGCATACTTCAAAAGCTCTGGATTAACCAATGAACCGGCATAAATAATAAGATCAGCCTTTTCCAAAAGGTCTTTACCTTTAACAGTGATTAAATCAGCGGCACCAGGGCCTGCACCAATAAAATAAATCATTATTTGTCAAACTCCTTTTCTTTAACCAAGATTACAGAAAAATAGCTGCTGTTAGGATCAATCTCATTAAGATCACGGTACACCCTTTCTCCCGGTAAACCACAGCGTTCAACCATGGCTGCATTCTTGATCAACCCGCGTTCTTTCAATTCGTCACGTACCCTGGCAATTTCACTGGCAGATTTCATTAATACCTTATTACCAGGTCCATCAAGAAATTTAGATGCTTCTTTATAACTGCCAGGCAGCACAATAAGCGGTTCTGCCCTTTCACATAAAGACACATTCAATTTTGCCGCAACAGCACAAATAGAAGTTACACCTGCAACCAATTCGGCATCATAGCCAGCTTTTAAAACAAGCTTATGCACATAAATGCAGGTTGCATATACTGTAGGACAACCAAGAGTAATGAAAACAACATTTTTGCCTTCATTAAGCAATTTTATTACAGCATCGGCGCCCTCCTGATGAGCTTTATCCATTGCTGACATATCTTTTGTCATCGGCATATAAATAATAAGCTGTTCTTTTTTATCAAGATCAACTACCTGATTGACAATATTTTTAGCAGTCATGACATCGGTATCACCTTTAGGCAAAGCAACAACGTCACATTCTTTGAGCAGACGCACTGCTTTTAAAGTTAATAATTCCGGGTCCCCCGGTCCGATACCTACACTGTACAATTTACCTCTCATGTTTTTCATCCTTCCTGTTTGTCCTTTAAATGTAATTTAATTAGTTCGTCAGCAGCTGCTGTTTTTCCTAAAATACCATATACGTTAGAAAACATCAGTGCTGCTGTTTTTATTTTACCATGCACGCGATGCTGCATGTAAAAATCAATACGTTCGGTAACACCACTTATTACTTCTTCAAAAATATTTTCACGCTGCAAAATTTTCACTACTTCATCTGTAGTCGGACAACCGATGATCTCTTTACCAACTTCCACTTTAGCACCGGCAAGCAGTGCCAAAAGAGCCATTAACTCTGTGCGGCAGTCAGCATATTTTGAATGAGTATTCATCACACCTTGCCCCAGTTTTACCAGCTTTCCTGAATGGCCTATTAACAGCAAGGTCTCAAAACCTTTGTAAACTGCATAATCTAAAAGTTCCCCAACAAAATTACTACAGGTCACGGCATCATCAATATTAAATCCCAATGTATCACGAGTAAAATCTGCGCCATAATTGCCAAAAAACACCAGCAAATTTTTATTTCCAGACGCTGCCTGTGCATCAATTTCCACATACATTGTTTCTATCAAAGCTTTTTCACTCATTGGTTCAACAATACCACTGGTTCCTAAAATAGAAATGCCACCTAAAATACCTAAACGTGGATTGAAAGTTTTCTTAGCAATTTCAACGCCTTCAGGAGCTGAAATTGTAACTCTTAAACCCTGTTCATATCCTGCAGACTTCATTACTTTTTCAAGTTCGTAAACAATCATTTTCCGCGGCGTCGGATTAATGGCAGGTCCATCAACAGTACAGGCCAATCCTGGTTTAGTTACATAGCCAATGCCAATACCGCCTAATAAATTTATCCCCTTTTCTGCTGTTTTTTCTACAGTAGCATAAATCAATATACCATTCGTATCATCGGGGTCATCGCCACTATCTTTACGAATAGCGCATGTTACGCTCATTTCAGTAATAACAGCCTCTTCTGGTTCTAAGTTAAGTATAATACCTTTGGGAGTATCTATCTGAACAAAATCAACACGTTTACCCGTCAAAAGCATCACTGCTGCAGCTTTGGCTGCTGCAGTTGCACAACTTCCAGTTGTATAGCCACACCGCAAACGTTTCCCTTGGGAAATCTGATATTCTTCCATACGTCAACCCCTTTCTGAACAAACATCTTGCTAAACACATTCTGTCATCTAGTATTTTTTACTAATAATTAGAAAAGACTCCTGCCGTTTCCGACAGAAGTCATCAAGATACAAGCATACGCCTACCGTTAAAGGTTAAGCCAGCTTACTATCTCCATCACTCGTGGATACAGCTTCTACACATAGGCAGGCATCTGACTTAAACGCCGCAGCGTCATTACAGTGGCGGGACCGTGTCGGATTTACACCGTTCTTGCCATTTACGCCCTCACGGGCACCTAATAATATCAAATTACCGTATTATTATAGCATAGAATCCACAAAAAACCAATGGAGATTCTTATTAAGTTTTTATTTATCTCAGTCTAAATGTAATAGGCACATACGTATAACAACGTATTTTTTGTCCAACACCATTTTTTGCACCGCTAAAACGCCAGTTATAGCATGCTTCAACTGCAGCATCATCTAAAGCGGCATTACCGGAAGATTCTGCAACAGCAACGGATTCAACCTCACCTTCATATCCTACTAAAATACGAACTGTAGTTGTACCTTCAATACTCGCACTTCTGGCACTGCTTGGATAATTAGGTTGACGACTTCTCAGCAAACGTGGAGGAATAGCAGGGTTTGCCGAAGGATCACCACCTGCATAGCCGCCGCCATCTCCAGTACCCACTCCAGCACCTGTGCCGTCACCTATACCACTACCCACGCCAGCACCATGTCCGCCGCCTGTTCCAGTTCCACTGCCAGAACCGCTGCCGCTTCCATAACCACTTCCTTGACCAGTTCCATAACCTCCGCCGCTGCCAGTATTTTCTTTTACGTCAGCACCAGCAATATTCTTGCTCTGTGTTACTGCTTCCTCAGATATTTTTTCGTTAACTTGAGTATTCTGCTGTTGTTCGTACAACTGCTCTCGACGAGTAGTTTTTTCAATTATATCATCAGTATTTATTGGGTCGGATTTTTTTATCTGCTGTTGTTGCTGCGAAGCACTCTGCTGTTTATTTTGCAAGGCATTCGCCTTCGCTGCTGCCAAATCTGCTTCTGTAGCATCGGCTGGTTTTACACCGCCGCCGCCTCCGCCTCCGCCACCACCGCCTCCGCCAAAAACTGCAATTTCGACGATTTTATCATCAACATGATTAGCAGCGAATAGACCGGCAAACGCCAAAACAAGAAATACAAATAAATGAAATCCTAATGAGCCAATAAAACCTATTTGGAACCTCTTTTTGGAGTCATCCATCATTTACCAGCTCCCACATCTGTTGCTAAACCAAATCTTTGAACACCTGCGCCTTTCAATCTGTCAAGTAAAGTTATGACTTTACCATAATCTGCATCTTTGTCTGCCCTAATAACGATTGAAAAACGAGGATTGTTTTTCTGTTCCATTTTTGCCTGCATAGTTAAACTGGAAATGTCAGTCTGTTTATCACCAAGCCAAATGCTGCCATCCTTTTTTACAGAAACAGCAAAGGTTGTCTGAGTATCAACTGCTGAATATTCCGCTTTAGGCAGCTTTATAGGAATTGTTTTTAAATCAACCATATACATCGTACTAAGCATAAAAAATACCAGCAAAAAAAACATAATATCGATCATCGGTATTATCATCAGCTCAGGTTGTTTAAGGCTTCTGCTATCACGCAGTTTCATTAGATGTCACCTCTGCTTTCAGCCTCCAGCAAAGCCGAAAAGCATTGTTCCATATTAGTTATGGAAGTATCCAGACGCTGAGCAAAATAAGAATGCGCGCATAATGCTAAAATGGCCACACACAAACCGCTAGCAGTTGCAATTAAGGCTTCACCAATACCACCAGTAATTGCCATCGGCTGACCTTCCTGCAAGTTAAAAATACTAAAAGAACCGATCATACCAATAATTGTCCCTAATAATCCAAGTAATGGTGACATTGTAACGATAACGCCAAGATAATGCAACCGATTACGCAATTTTGCAATTACAAGACCTGCCTGAGATTCCATGTAGGCGGAATGCCTTGCACAATCACCAGACATAGCCATTGTTTCACAGAGAATACGTGCACACTCACCTGTAGCTGCAGCTGCTAACTGTGCCGCACCTGTTACATCACCTTTACCAATTAAAGTACAAAATTCCTGAGTAAATAACGAACCAGAATCAGCAGTTTTATAATACAAATACCGCTCTATGGCTATAGTAACTACTATTATTGAACACAATAACAGTGGCCACATTACCAGCCCGCCTTTATGAAAATACTCGATAGCTTCCTTAATTGCTTCCATCAAAAATGCCTCCTAAAATTTTTATATTATTAATAATACCAAATTTAATAGAGTTTGCCAATGCTAACTCGCCAAACAATTTACTATTTTTCTATATTATCTCCCCTAAAATAAAAAACCTTTCCACAAAACAGAAAGGCCATACCTAATTTCATACTACCTGTTCCTGTCACTCGCTGGATTAAAGTAGAAAAATCTAGGCAGTTCTTCTGACTCTGTTTCATCGCTTACCCCGCCTTCCCAGTTTCCCAGTGGCAATAAGTGAAGTTCGCTCAACATTACAGCGGCGTGACCGTATTGGCTTTCAACCAATTTTTCTATTAAGTATTCACACCTAGATTTCCGCTTATTAAGTTTTATTACTGATAGGCATTATATCACGTTAAATTAATGTTTGCAATAAAAACTATAATATATTCAACACTAAATATTTTAAAAACATCGCTCTACTCCTCTTTTTTCATTTTCAGCAAATGACAGGCATAGCTAAAAAATATGAAAAAGTATGCAAACATAATAACAGGCCAATACCACTCTATTGGCATTTTATTTGCAGATGCTCTCAACGCACTGCTGGCAGGAGTAAGTGGTAAGATACTTAAAAAGCCTTTTATTACTGTAGGAAAACTATCAGCCTTAAAAAATGTACCACATAAAAAAGACATTGGCACCAAAACATAAGTACTAAAGCTACTCATCTCTTCATGGCTGTCAATAGTCATTGCCGCAACGACAGCTAACGACGCAAAAACAAAACAGTTAAGAATCAATATAGGTATAAACCAGTCGCCTAAATACAAATGCACCCCTAATAATTCAGCAATAATCACTATAACTGCCGAAGAAATCAATCCACGTACCGTACCTGATAAAATCTTACCGAAAACAAATGCAGCTCCTGAAATTGGGGAAATCAAGTATGTTTCAAGCGTATGATGATAGATACGTGACATATTCAAAGGCGCAGCTATGGTATTAAAAGAAATATTCATTGAATTAAGCGCAATCATACCAGGAATAAGAAAATTCAAATAACTTCCGCCATCAACTGATACATTCTTACCTAATCCAATGCCAAATGCAAAAATATACAGAAAAGGAGTAATCATCCTTGAGCACAAAAATTTAAAGAATATTTTCTTAAAAACCACCCAATCACGCCAGAAAACGGTATAAACGTCATAGAAAAAATTACTAATCATTGACCCGCCTCCCAGTTAATTCAATAAATACGTCTTCTAAATTTGCATCACGTACTATTGCATTTGTTTTCAACGCTGTCACATAAGAAGCGGCCTGCTCACGACTATCAAAAAATTTATTAATCATTCCCTCTGATTCCATATGTTCAACAACAACCCTGCCAACTTTTTCTTTAAGCTTTTGCGGGGTATCGACAGCTACAAGGCGCCCTTTATTCATAACAGCAACGCGTTCACATAAATGATCAGCCTCTTCTATATAGTGAGTAGTTAAAAGTACCGTCATTCCATCTTCGTTCATTTTACGAATCAGATCCCACATTTTCCGCCGTACTTGCGGGTCTAATCCTACAGTAGGTTCATCTAAAAATAAAATTTTAGGTTTATGTAAAAGTGCCATACCAATCATCAAACGCCGCTTCATACCTCCAGAATACTTTCGGGATTTATCATCGGCTCTGTCGGCAAGTTCAACAAAATCTAAAATTTCATTAATTCTCTGTTTCATACCCTCTTTGTCTTTCAAATGATGCAGTCTTGCCTGTAAAATCAAATTTTCTCTGCCTGTCAAATCCTGATCCAAACTCATATGCTGTGGCACAACGCCGATAAGTTCCTTAATCTTCTCGCTGTCTTCTTCGATATCATATCCACATATCCTTACAGATCCTGAATTTTTTTTCGAAAGTAACGTCATTATCCTTACTGTAGTAGTCTTTCCTGCTCCATTCGGTCCTAAAAGGCCAAATATTTCGCCGCTTTTAATTTCTAAATCTATGCCAGCAACAGCAATACGCTCGTCAAAACGTTTTGTTAAATTTTCTATATTAATCATCAGATCACCTATTTGTCATCAATATATTTTTGGGCATTATATAAATTATAATACAAACCTCCCATTGACATCAAGGTAGAATGTGTCCCAATTTCTGCAACTTCACCATTATTTAAGACTATTATTTTATCTGCATTTTTTATTGTTGACATTCGATGAGCAATAATAAGGGTGGTTCTATTCTCAGCTAACCTGTCCAATGATTCCTGAATTAGCTTTTCAGTATGATTATCTAAAGAAGAAGTAGCTTCATCTAAAATTACAATAGGAGGATTTTTTAAAAAGACTCGGGCAATTGCAAGACGCTGTTTTTGCCCACCTGAAAGCTTAACACCACGTTCTCCAATTTCAGTATCATACTTATCTGGAAGTTCCTGGATAAATCTGTCAGCTGCGGCCATTCTTGCTGCTTTTTCTACTTCTTTTTGCCCAGCTTCCGGTTTTGCATATGCAATATTATGTGTTACAGAATCTGAAAATAAAAAAACATCCTGCTGCACAATTCCTATATTACGGCGCAATTCCTGCTGTTTATACTGACGTATATCAATACCATCAATTAGAATTTTACCGCTTAGAGGCTCGTAAAATCTTAGTAACAGGCTTGCTATAGTCGTCTTACCCGCTCCGGTCTCTCCCACAAATGCAACAGTTTGACCCGGAGTTATTTTTAAATTAAATCCTTTAATCACTTTCCTCTGTTCAGAATAACCAAAAACTAAATTATCAAATTCTATCTCACCACGTATTTGTACACAGTCAATAGCATTTTTATTATCAATAATTTCAGGTTGCATATCCATTATTTCATAAAATCTCTGAAATCCCGCCATTCCACGCTGATACATTTCTGTAAAAACAGTCAGGCGCAAAAGAGGTTTCATAAATAAATTGACATATAACAAGAAAGCAACAAAATCACTTAATGACAATTTATCTTTTGCAATCAGCAAGCCACCGCAAGCCAGAATTAATAAATTAGTAATATTAGTAAAAAAATTAACAGTCCCTGAAAAATATGCCAGAATTTTATAAGACTTTCGCCGTGTTTCTAAAAAATCTAAACTTTTTTCCATAAATCTTGCCAGTTCATATTCTTCTTGCGCAAAAGCTTTTACTAACCTAATCCCTCCTAAACTTTCTTCAGCCCTGGCTGTTATTTCACCACTTTTTATTCTATTATCTCTAAAGGCCGCTTTCATTTTTTTATTCACATATACTGTGTGCAGAGTCTTAGTAATTAATAAAAGTGCAATCAGAATTCCCAGATAGACATTCATCCAAAACAGAATTCCAATCGTACCAACCATAGTGATACAACAAACAATAACGTCATTTGGTCCTCTAAAAGATAATTCTCCTATTTCGGCTATATCACTAGTTAATCTTGATAAAAGCTGCCCAGTTTTAGCGTTATCAAAATACCTAAACGACATTTTCTGAAAATGCTCAAATAAATCTCTCCGCATATCGTTCTCTATTTTTGCACTCATCAAGTGTCCATAATAATTGACAATATATAATAACCCATAGTTGCCTAAATATAAAATAAATAATACCCCACTATCTTGCAGCAATCTATTTATATTTTTTTGCGGCAACACTTCATTTAGTATCTGTCTCACCATCATTGGAAAAATCAAATCCAATAATGCAGCAACAAGAGAACCGATAACAACACCATACAATATCCTTTTATACGGTTTATAATAATGCAAAAAGTTATAAATCATAAAATCCCTCTTTATTCTCAACGATGCCAAATATGCAGTTTATATGCACCAATTATTTTTCCATCAGGAGTTACGGCCGGAGCTTCTATACCAGCAACATTTCTTCCATTAGTGCTTATTGCCACTGCCTGTAACGGACCATCAGTATGAAAGAAATTTAATTCTGCTCCATCATTTAAATCAATTACAACAGCACCATGAGCAGCGTAATTATGGGTTCTGACATTACGTCCAACGGCACAAGCAGCTATATTACCAGAAAAATCAATCTGCTCCATTGTCCCCAAAGCCTTATATTTATACTTAAACGTTCCATCATAATTAAATACAAACATACTATTATTGCTGGGATGCTCAACAGGAGTAGGTAACTGCCAGTTTTCTCTATTGAACGTGTTGATCGTTGTAAAAATAACGCCGGCGTCAACGGCAAACCCATCACGACCAGAAGCATTAATCCAAGCATCATCTATCTGTGTAGGTTTTGAAAGCTCACGCTGCCACAAAACTTTTCCCGAACCGTCAAAAAGCAAACCCCTTCCGTCGCTGCAGGATGCTGCTAAAAATTCTCCATTCGCAGAAAAATTGGGACTGCCGCGCATAACAGTATTCTCAAATGGAGCAACAGGCAGCACATCGACAGAATTAATCAACTGCCCTGTCTCTTTATTTATCAAGTACATTGTATCACGATATTTCATATCAGGCCTGATTTCATAAGCCGAAGTCGACAATACAACTTTTCCGTTATTGTCATTTACATCGCACCAGTTAATCCAGCTGTCAATATTTTCATTTTGAGGAAATTGCCAAAGCTGATCACCATTTTTATTAAAAGCAACAGCTTTACCATTATAGCCGCGGCTTCCGTCTTTGGCTGTAACAAATCTGTAAGCGTTCGCATAAACATTATCATTTTGATCAATACAAATATGGACAATACTTGGATAGGAACGTTTTGCAGGCTCAGCGCCAACAACATTCGCCGCAGCAAACTTCCATAGTATATCGCCGCCGGCAATATCAATTGCATATAAATTCCCCGATGGGCTCTGCTCACCTATAAAAGCAATTTTCTCGTCATGCGACACACACATTGATACCAGTTTTCCAATTCCTAAAGAACGTTTCCAAATCTGCTTACCATCATTGTCAAATAAAAACAATTCACCCCTATCAGTTCCCACCAACCAGGCGTTTTCATTGTCAATATATTCGATCAAACCTTTGGTAAAACCCATCCGATCATAATTTTCACTTGGTATATCGCCTAAAAAAACGCTTACTTCATCACCTCTGTCTGAAGAAGAGAAAGTCTGCCATGGAGTACGGCTACCAGTTATCCAAAACATCAGACACCAGGAAATTATTAATATACCAATTGTAATACAGCCTTTTATTCTGCTCATAAATATAATTTCGTCCAATCATAAACTATTCGTAAATTGCCAAAATACATACCTTGTTCTGAAAGTAAATATGCTATTTTACTAAAAGCTATACCAAGAGTAAAAACAGTCAGTATGATGCAGGCCAATTTTTCTTTATTCCGCCATAACTCGTTCTTTCGTGCGGCAGATAGAAAAAAGCCTCTGCTGACAACAGAAAGCGCCAATGTCTGCGCTCTTCGTAAACAGCGCGCTAATAAAGGTTTGGCTATATATGGTAAATGTCTGACAACGCTCTTTCTTCCGACCTGTGTATCAGAGCGTAAACGTAAAGCAATAATAACCTCTCCTGCTTCAGCAGCCAGAACAGGCAGAAAACGAATCGCTGTCACAAGCATAAATGCTATCTGTGGCGATAATCTCCAGGCCATAAGTGCTTTTAACAGTTGACGCGGGTCTGAAGTCCAACAGACAAACAGTCCTAACGCCAACATCGTCGCTGATCTCAATCCCTGTACGGCACCATAAACAACTCCTTCACGATACACATATAATCCTCCTGTAATTGATCCTAAAACAGGTACTGTTGGTTCAATCAAAACAAATAACGGCGTTCTTGGAGTCTGAGCAAAAAATAATGCCTGACTAAACATAGATCCCCATAAACCCAATAGTAACAAAATTGCTAATACCTGCCATTTATAAACAGACGTACGAGCGAACAAATGCAGTAATAAAGTCGCAGTGAACAGCAAGAATAATGTTCTTGGATTATCAACAACTATAACCAATACGGCAACTAAAAATAAACCAAGCAATTTAGTTCTTCCGTCCAATCTCTGCGCCCAGACTGCGGCGTCACAGCCTTCCCACAACTGCCTTACTGACATAACGCCCAACCCCCTCCACAGTAATACATTCCGGTAATAGCAAGGCTTCTGCCACATCAAGCAACGGTGGGACTATCAGCCCGCCTTCTTTTAAAAGCACTCTATCGGCAAGTACTATCTCCGGAACTCCGTCAGCAATAATCATTCCATCAGCCATAACAATTACCCTGTCAGCTATTTCTGAAGCCAATTCTATATCATGAGTACAAAATAAAATACATCCGTGATTTTCGGCAAAATCATTAATCAAATTTTTTATTTCTTCTAAGCTCTGCTGATCCTGCCCAGTGGTAGGTTCATCTAAAAGTAACAATTTAGGTTCTCTGGCCAACAACGCTCCTAAGACAACCCTTAACCGCTGTCCTTTACTAAGTGCTAACGGGAAATCATTAACATTATTTTCTAACTTTAACTTATTTAATAAATCCCACAAATATTTTTCAGACCTTTTAGTATTTTTCCAAGTCAGTTCTTCCCATACACTATCAGCTAAAAGCATTAAATCTGGTTCCTGGCGCAAATAACCTATCTCATGCGCATGTTCAGCTACAGTACCTTGTAAAATTTTTAAACAACCGGATGTAACATAAGTCAATCCACCTAATAAATTTACTAAAGTACTTTTACCTGCACCATTAAATCCCATAAGTGCTATTCTTTCACCTTTATAAAATTCAAAATTTAAACCATGTAAGGTATTGCTTTTAGCGCCTGGATAACGATATATAATATTTTCTCCTTTTACAACACATTCCTGACTTCTTTTTTCCCTAACAGTAAAATTTTGTTTATTGTCGATATCACATTCATTATTTATTAACTCTATTATTTTTTTCGTATCATCAGCAAATTCAGTCAAGTTAAGATACCGGCATAATTTTATTCTCTGAGGTTCCCTTAATCCAAATTTCTCCGCATGACCAATCTTTTCCCAAGCCATTTCCGTTGGTCCATCATAAATAAATTCACCATCAAACATTACCGCTAAACGCGGGAAGTATCTTGCTAATTCATTTACACGATGTTCTACAACAATAATCGTAATTTCATCTTCTCTATTAAGAGAAACCAATAAATTTAAAAAATCCTCGACTCCCTGCGGATTCATTTGACTCACAGGTTCATCAAGCACCAGCAGTTTAGGCTTAGTTATAAGAACGGAAGCCAGCGCCAACCTTTGCCTCTGACCACCTGAAAGAGTATGAATACTATTTTTTTCAAATCCCTTTAGACCTACACGCTGTAAAACTCTGCTTACTTCTTCATTAACAATAGTTTCCTCTATTCCCTGATTTTCAAGAGCAAAACCAACTTCGTCAGCTACAGTCATTGCAAAAAGCTGATCGTCAGGTGATTGATAAACGGTTCCTACAAGTATTCCTATTTCTTCCGGTTTCATAAAAGCAGTATCGTTGCCATCAAGATATATCTTCCCGTACAATTCACCTGCACCTGCTGTATTTAAAAGTCCGCTCACCGCTTTAATAAGTGTTGATTTACCACAACCACTGCGTCCTGCCAAAAGTAACATCTCTCCCTTAGCAACGTGTAAACACACATGTTTTAAAGTAGCGTCCTCACGCACCTTATAACGATATGAAACGTCCTCTATTATCAGCATATCATTCACCCATAACCTGTTGTAATTTAATACCAACTTTATAGCCCAGCCATGTTCCGACACTACTGTACACCAAACCATTTATAAGCATATAAAGACCTATATACCAATCTGCATAATATAAACGGTAAAAAAACATCAACTGTTCTAAATTTATCATCGTTATAAATGCATCAGCCATACCAATAGCTAAGGAAACAAACAGAACATAGCCTGAAGTTAAATCTCTTTTATTGTAGAACCCACTTATATACAACACACTTTCCAAAACGACAATATACACCATATAACTAAGGATTCCTAATGGTGTAAAACGTCCAAACATTAACCCTGCCAACATCCATTTTACTAAAAACATCAATGTAACTATACCAGGTTTACGATAAATCACAAGCAGTGCCATAACCAATAAATATAACAAAATGCCATTTAATACACCAGTAACCAACCCTGAAAAAGGCCCTAAAACAACATGCAGCACATCCCCCAGTAATGTTGTTGGTACAACGATACTTCCAAATGCTACAGCTGCAAATAATGCAATAGTAATAGCACCCTTAGCACCAATATTAAAAATACACTTTTTTAAATTTTGTGCATTTAAACATACAATCAAAAAACAAAGAAATGAAAATCCAACAGCAAATAACCCCATACCACGTTTTTTGGCAATTGTTATGGGTACTTCCTGGATTTTTTCCTGACCATTACCAAATACAGTTACACGTAAATTATATTCTCCTTCCACTGCTCTAAAATAATCTACGTACAACGGCAAAATAAAAGTCTGGCTTTTCTTCCCGTCTAATGAAATCATAGCCGTAGAAGCATCTTCTATCCCTGATTGACCAGCCCAACCATGCTCCGTTTCATTATCGCTCTGACTGGAAGTACACAATCCTATAGCTGGTTTTCCGGTAAGCTTATCAATCAATTCTGCTTTAAACTTCAATATCCTCGTATCCTGCTGAGGGTTGCGCATTTCCAACAAAAGATGTGCAGCCGGATGATTAAACACTGCCGACCAATTTGTTGCTCCATCGCCAGTCATTCTATTGCGGAAAGATTCCAAAGCTGTATCCCTGATATATATAGTTCCATCCTTTACTCTGTCATCTTTGGTGCCAAAGTTGTCTACAGGCAAAGTAATGGACTGAATATACCAATTATATTTACTTTTATCGGGCATTAAAGACTGCTCATTTATAAGCACTGGTAAATTACTTTTTGTTTCATTTTCGTGGGTGAAAGTAATAATACTATTCTTCTGCCAATTTTCACTACTCACTTTAACTATAATCTCATGATTACCTGCAGCGAGACTGTTGTCGGCTTTTAAATAAATTAAATCAAAATTCTGCCCATAATCCGGAGGCAATATCCACTCTCTTTGAATAACAGAACCTGCTTCAGATTTTATTTCCTGCCAAAGCTCATCTCCAATAAAAATCAAACCCTGCGGCAGCATAATCTCAACTTTCACATTCTGCGGCTCAGGGCTATCAAAGCTTTCAATATTTATAAACAAAGGATTAGTAGCATTACCATTAGTTCGGTTAATATTTTTATGCTCTAAACTATAAGGAAAAACCGCTTCCAAATTTATGCCGCCTGCCAAAACCGTCTGACATAATGCAAAAAAACATAACAATAAACTTATAGAAAAAATTTTTAACATATACTACCTTTGCAACAGATGAGTTCAAGCAATTCTTTATCACGCTGACATCTTCCGTTATCTTCTTTCGTGCTTATTTCAATTATTTCATTGGTATTATGGCTCCTAATAACTCTCACAGGAGCATTATATGCTTTACTCAAAATTTTCTCTGTAAAAACATTATCAGGTCTGCCATCAGCAATTACCGTACCTTCTCCCAGTAAAATAATTCTGCTACAATATTTTGCTGCTAAATTTAATTCATGTACAACCATCAAAATTGTCTTTCCCATTTCTGCCAAAGCTTTGCTGAAACGAAAAATTTCTTCCTGATAAACCATATCCAAGCCAGTTGTTGGCTCATCCAAAAATAAAATAGGAGTCTGCTGCGCTAAAACCTTAGCTAATAAAATACGTTGTTTTTGACCACCAGAAACTTCATTGACAGGTCTTTCTGCCAATTCTTTTGTTCCTGTATATTCCATACATTTTAAAGCCAATTCTTCGTCAGAGATACTTTCACCTTTCCACCATTTCATATAAGGGTATCTACCGGCAAGCACAATATCTTTACCTGTATAACCAAATCCAACTTCTACATTTTGCTGCAGATAAGCAACCTCGCGGGCAAGTTCTTTTTCAGAAAAGCTTTCCACCTTTCTCCCAAAATACAAAATCTCACCGCTTTGCTTTGGCAGCAAACCGCGGATCGTTTTCAGCAGTGTGCTTTTACCAGCGCCATTACAACCAATAATACCGACAATCTCACCTTTATTTATCTTTGCATTTACGTCTTGCAGCACACTTTTATTGCCGTAACCAATTGATAAATTTTTTAGTTCAATGATAGTCTCCGTCATAACAGCCTCCTGATTTTATATAACTATTTTACGATAAATTTATGTTAAAAGTAAATCTCTTCTATTTTCCAAATTAAATGTTACATTAAAGCTAATATCTGAAATTAAGTTATATAGGCGGCTTTAAACGCCGCCTATAATATTTTAGAATTTATAATTATAGCTCAGCAAGAAATTGAAAGGTGTGGAATAATAAGCAGAACCTCCAGAATGGCTCAAATTATCTTTGCGATTCAATATGTTATCCATAGTTAGAGTAATATCGCTTTTCTTATCCATTTGGTAAGTAGTACTCAAAGATGTTAGGAGATATGGCTTAACTTTTTCGGAGTGAGACGAACTAGGTGTACCAACACGATCAGCTAAATAGCTGGCAGTTAAACTGCTTCTCCATTTGTCTTTACTATAAGTAATACCGCCGTTTAGCTGTACTCTGCCAAATTTTCTATCCCAATAGGGCTTTTTAGCACTTGCTCCACTACCCTTTACTTTAGGATCGCCATAATTTATACCCCAATTATATGAAAATCCATCTTTGCCTGCTATATCACAAGTTAACTCAATACCAGTATTTTTGAAATCTTCATTAGTATATTGATACTCTGACTTATTCTTATTCCATGAAGCAGAAATATTATCAGTAATATCAATATGGTAAAGAGCAGCTTTCCAACTATGCATATCAGAAACCTTTTTCCAACCGATCTCATAGTTTATCCCAGTTTGTGGTTTCAGATCTGGATTAGCAATGGCTGTATCACTTGCCCCATACATTTGTGCAAATGTTGGCATGATAAAAGATTGCGTAACACTAGCATATAAGCTTTGAGCGTCATCTAATTTATGCACATATTGTCCTGCCGCACTAAAATTATTATAATTTTGACTTCTAGGAGCGCCTGTAGTCCAGGTTTCACGAGCCCCCAAGATAATAGTATTCTTTTTATCTAAAGCCTGTTCCCACTGTCCATAAACAGCCAAATTATTTCTAGAATAATCATCACCATCTGCATAAACTGATTTATCATAGAATTCTCTTTGATATGTCATACCAAAGATAGCTTTGGACTTTTCACCAATATCCCAATTTTTTTGAATATCCGCACCATATGTCCGATTCTTTTCTTCAGTATTATATTGAGATAATTTTTTTGTTCCTGATGAAGTACCAGTAGTTGTAAAATATGATGGTCCTAAAGCTTCAATATTCGCTTGGTTGAAATATAATCCAACTTTCCAATTTTCATCATTATAATTTAATTGAGTAGTATGTTGCTTGCTCGTATATGTTCTTGCATTAAAAGGGTCTCCTACAACTGCTTCACCAGTAGTAACAGCATTCAAAAATCTCATATAATCAACCTTTGTTTCGAAATAATTATATGAAAAATTTAGATTATCAGTAATATTATAGCCAAGTGAAACATTATTTTTTTCCACATTATCAACATCTGTTCTCGTAGTACCAACAAGTTTGTTATAATTTACATCACTCTCAGAAATACCAGTAACTTTTCCAAATTTCTCTAAATTATAATTTACATTAAATTTGTCATTTCCAACTTGTGCCTTATAATTTTGCTGCCCTCTATTACCAAAACCTATACCAACTGTATTAGCGCCATTTTTTTTCAAAATAATATTGATGACACCACCCATGGCTTCACTACCATATAAAACAGAACCACCGCTTTTAACAATCTCTACACGTTCAATATTATCAACGGCGATAGCTTCAAGATTATATTTTCCACGCCAGGATACGGGATTGCCATTTACCAAAATCAAAGTGCCATTGCTTACACCACGAATATTTACTTCATTAATCATAGTACCCATTGATGCGCCAGCCGGTCCAAATTGCTTATATGCAACACCTGGAACTTTAGACAGTGCGACGCCTAAATTATTGGCACCAGTATCTTTTAACTCTTTCCCAGTTAAAATTGTTGTACTCGCTGGAACATCAACATCCCTTTTTTCATACCTTGTGGCCGTTACAACCATTGGATCTAAAGTAAATGTTTGATTTGGTTCTTCAGCGTATACCGCTGTGCCCCCCCAGATGACATTTCCAGTTACCAATGCTACCATCAAAGCACTCTTACCCATACTCTTTTCCAACATACTCTACTTCCTTTCAGAATTTTTTATATTTATTGAAATAAAAGCACCTTCTATACCCATTCTTTCATGGCCGTATAATATTTACTTTTATTTGCAATCGGCTGGTAAAAATAAAAATGCCTCCTGCTGAAGGCAAAAGGCATAAAACAGCTTGACTACAATAGAAAAACCGCTACATTACCATACTGTCTCACGCAGTAGTAACGAAATCATCAGGCAGTTCTTCTGACTTAGGTTCAACGTGTTTATCTAAGCCTTCCCAGATACATTTCCAGTGGCATAAGTTTAGATTCACTCACCATTACAGCGACGGGATCGTGTGGGATTTACACCCAACTTCTCTATTAAGACCAGCGTCACCTGATTTACGAAATATTTAATTTAATTAAGTATAATATAAATCCATTTATTTTTCAATATACACTATCAAATTCATATCATATCTTATTAGGGTAATGTTTTTGTATCCATAAAAATATTATTGGTATAACAATCAATGTAAAAACAGTTGACGTTATCATTCCCCCAATTATGACCCATGCCATACTAACACGAGTTTCTGATCCTTCTGTCATCGCAAGAGCTGTAGGCAGCATACCAACCACCATTGTTAAAGCTGTCATAAAAATTGGTTTTAATCTAACCTTTCCCGCCTCTATAACAGCCTCCAGTGCATTCTTTCCTTGATGCATCAAAGTTAACGTATAATCTAGTAAAAGCGTGCCATTTTTCGCAACCAGACCATCCATTACTAAAATACCAATCAGCGAATACAAATTGATCGTATTACCAGTCAGCAATAAACAAACAATTGCCCCGATAATGCCTAATGGCAGTGAAAACATCCTTATCAGCGGAGTAAAAATAGACTCATATAATACTGCTAATAATAAGTATATAAGTAAAAGTGACATTGATAATGCCATTGCCATTTCTTTAAAAGAATCATTCATGCTCGTCGCCTGGCCGGTAAATTCGTAGGTGCATTGTAAATCACTCTGCTCCAGTTTACTCTTTAATTCCTGCAGAACTTCATTTAATGGTCTATCTGTTAAATTACTCTGAATATTTATTATACGTTCTTTATTGACGCGCCTGATGGTTATAGGTCCGATACTCTCTTCTACATTTGCTATATCACCCAAATATACATTTCCATTTTCAGCAGGAACTGGTATGCTTTTTATATCATTTATAAAAAATCCGTCACTGCCGCTGAATTTTACAGTAATATCTGTATCATGTCCTCGATTATTTGGATCGTTAGCCAATACACCAGCATTTTTACCAGATACTGCTGCAGAAAAAGACTTTACCACATTGGCAAGAGTTGTCCCGTAAAACTTTAGCTTATCGCGGTCTGCTGTAACTTTAAGCTCTGGGACACCTTCTGTATAAGAGCTTTTTATATCTTTAATACCTGCAGTTTCCTGGAAAATTTTCTGTACCTTTTCAGACTCTTTTATCAGTAAACTCATATCACTGCCTTTTAACTCTATTTGAATAGGTGATCTGACCAATGTTTTACCACCAGAAACACCGGTCACCGAAGACTGTATTTCATTGACACGTACTTTTACATCACCAAGATTGGTTTTAGCAAAAGTGCGTATGTCATCGGCAATTTGCCAAACATCTTTGCTTCTTTCTCTTCTATTATACAAACTGATTGATATTTTACCATTACTTTCTGTAGTAGTGACATTAGATAAATGGTGTTCTATTTCAGGAATATTTAACAGGTAATCATCAAATAACAATAATACCTCATTAGTTTGTTCAGCATTGTAGCCTATTGGCAATTCGATATTTACCTGAATAGCGCTTTCATCAGTTCGAGGCATATATTCCGAACCAACTATTCCCATAGGGACAAGCAGAACAGCAACAATAAAAAATATCCCTACTGTTACCAAAACTTTTTTAGGATGCAACAAACACTTCTTCAATATTTTTTCATAAGTGAGAATAGTATTTATTTCTGCTTTATCTAAAAAATCCCATATTTTTCCTTTAGGTAATTTTATACCTCTGGCATAAAATTTAGAAGCCATCATCGGCGTTAGAGTAAAAGATACAATTAAAGACATCAGCGTTGCAAAAACAATAGTCAAACCAAATTGCTTAAAAAATTGTCCTGTAGAACTCTCCATGAATGCTATAGGCAAAAATACTACTATGTCACATAAAGTCATTGCTATAGCTGCCATACCTATCTCATTACGTCCTAATTCAGCAGCTTCGTCAGCTGGATAACCTTCGTCTATATAACGATGTATATTTTCCAATACCACTATAGAATCATCAACTAAAATACCAATACACAATGCCATCCCCATTAAAGACATCATATTAAAAGTAAAGCCAGATAAGTACATCAGAAAAAAAGTAGCGATCAGAGAAACAGGAATTGCTATCATAACAGCGGCAGAAGATTTCCAACCACGAAGGAACAAATACAATACTAAACCTGTAGTAAATAATCCTTCCATCAGAGTATAGAAAGTATTCTTCAACGAATTTCTGACAAAATCGGACTGATCATAAACTACAGTAAAAATATAATCAGGATATTCAATTTTTAACTTTTCCAATTGAAGCAATACACTATCGGCAGCATCAACAATATTCGCACCGCTTGCTTTATAAACTTCAATAGCCACAGCGTCATTACCATCAACACGGCTATATGTAACAGCACGCTTATCACGTGCCTGAACTGTCGCTACATCTTGTAATTCTATGTATAGTCCATTAGCTGCCTTGATCTGAATAGTTCCAATTTCCTCAGCAGACAAGTACTGAGCATTTAACCTAACCGTCGTTTGTTTTACGTCAGAATAAACAGAACCAGATGAAACCAAAACATTTTCATCTTTTATAGCCTGAATAATATCTTTTAAAGTTAAACCATAATAATTTAAACGCTCTTTATCTACGTCTACAGCAATTTCTTTTTCACGCCCACCACTTAATTCTATATCAGCAACACCAGCAGCTTGCTGTAACCGTTCAGAAAAAGTGTTCTCTGCCATAGAATAAATGTCAGACGCGTCAAAGGGTGCAGTAACTGCTATTTCCATAATAGGATATTCATCAGATGAACGTTTGATAACCACAGGTTCGTCAATATCATCCGGTAATTCTTTACGAATAGAACTAACCTTTTTAGTTGCTTCTATAGCAACTAAATCAGCATCCGCATTACTGTCAAGCTCAACAAAAATTTCAGCACGTCCAGGTCTTGTAGCTGAACGTACTTGTTTAAAATGAGAAATAGAAGATAAAACATCTTCTATTGGTTTTGTTACCTGCTGTTCAACAGACTCTGTACTTGCTCCAGGATAACTGACGATGACGCTTATGTAGGGGGAATCAACTTCCGGTAATAATTCTACTCCAATCCTGAAAAAACTAAAAATACCCAACACAACAATTAGAGCAAAAATCATTGAAATGCCAATAGGCCTCTTTATGGAAAATCTGGTGATATTCATATACTACCACCCTTTTCATTTTCTATATTGACCTCCAAGCCATGACGCAGGCGAGATAAATTATCAACGGCGATCATTTCACCATCATTAAGTCCACCGACTATTTCCACATCAGAATCATTACGAAGTCCCAATTTAACTTCACGCTGTTCTAATTTTTTATCAGCATTTACAATAAAAATATATTTTTTTCCATTTTTATCCACCACAACATCTTTATTTACACAAAGCACAGAATCCTTCTGTAAAAATTTCAATTCACTTCTGGCAAACATACCTGCTTTTATACTTGCATCATTTGCCAACAATTTAATTCTAGCACTATAAGTTCTGTCATTCACGTCTTTATTTGGACTTACAAAAATAATCTCTCCAGGAAAACTTTTTCCCAGTGCTTCTATTTCTGCATTTATCATATTACCTGTTGCAAGTACTGCAGCATCATATTCAGATATAGAACAGTCTATATAAAAACTGCTATTATCAGTAATAGTCAATAATTTGGTTCCTGCCGGGACATAACTTCCAACTTCTGCATTACGATAACTGATAATACCAGATCTAGGAGCTTTTAAAACCATATCAGATTTCTTATTTCTCAGCAAAACAAATTCCTGATATCTTCTTTGTGCTACCTGTTCTTTAGCATAAAGAGATGCCGGAACACCATCATACAGTTTCTGGTCTGCTAAAGACTCATAAGCTGCCTGAGCATTCACCATAACCTGTTTAATCTTATCGTATTCTAATTTTGATACAGCACCCATTTCATGCAGCTTTTTATAACGTTCAAAATTAATCTGCGCTAATTCATAATCAGCTTTATATTTATAATAATCAGCGTTATATTCGGTATCAGTTTTTGATGCAGTAGCATCTGCTTCCCGATATCTTGCCTGAGCTTTCAATAACTCAGCATCTACATCATGTAATTCCTGTATTATTAAAATATCATCTTTATTTACGTTACTGCCTAAATCTACATTTATTTCTTCTATTTTACCGGCATATTTATTAATAATATCTACTTGTGCATCAGAAACAGTTTTACCGAATAATGAAATAGTTTTATACATAGGACGGCGATACATAACCTCTGTGTGAACCAGAGGCTTTAAAACTTCTTTCTTTATAGCCTTTTCAGAAGTAAAAATAAGCCTGCTTAGAAAAATCAAACTTAATCCTGCCAGGCAGATCATAAACAAACTTCTGTATTTATTTTCAAGAAAGAATTTCTGTATTTTCTGCTTCACTGTTTCATCCCCACTCACAATAATTTCAATGATAAGTTCATATTTTTCCAAATACAAACCAAACGCCAAACAATCACAAATACTTTCTTAATCGTTATAATAGGCGGCACAAAATGTGCCGCCTATTATAGTTAATTCATAAATGCTTAAAAAGTATGCTCATACATGACTTTCCAATTAAGCGGTAAATCCAAATTACCATATCTATTGGAATAATTATCTCTATCCAACAAATTATTTATAGTCAATGTGACATTATCATTAGATGTAAAAGAATACATTGTATTTAAGGTCAATCTTGCTCTAACAGGTATTTGACGGTCATTATAGTCTTCCCGATCACCTAAATATTTAAATGTTAAATCACTCATAATTTTTTTATTGTTATAAGTAATACCAGCAATTAAATCCAATCTTCCTGAATCCTGTATCCACTCAGGTTTTTTTGCTGATTTATCATAAATTTCTGGATTTCCATAACCAGCGCCTAACCTGTATTGCCAATTATCATCAACTTTATTTGTCACTTCGAATTCAATACCAGTATTTCTAAAATCACCTTTATTAACAATGTACTGTTTACCATCAGATCCTAAATTCTTAGAACCAGACCAGCCGAATTTATCTTTAAATTTCATATGATAAATAGATAACTTATAAATTTTATTTCCATCTAATTTTTTTACACCAGTTTCATAATTCCATCCTTGTTCAGGTACAAGATTGGTATAATTTGAAGAAGTAAAATAAGAATCTACAGCTGGCATTTGAAAAGCTTTGCCAATATTTATATACCAGCTTGTATCCTCATCGAATTTATAAAGAGTTTGAATCTGGGGTAATAAAATATCCTTATCTGTTGCTAAATCACTAAATTTCTCCCCACGAAGTCCTAATGTAGTTTTAAATTTATCACTAAATTGCTTATCATATGATAAATAAATTGCATTGTCTGTTCTGTGCGCAACATTTGTTTTTTTAACTAGGTCCTCATAGTTTTCTCTTCTTAAAGTATACCCCAAAATAAAAGAATCATTTTTTATATTCCATTGTTTCTGAAAATCAAATACATAACTATCAAGCCTAGCATTACTATCAACAGCTTTGTTTTTTATATAATCAAATCCATTTGCTTTCCGGTAATTATATCCAATCATTGCTTTAATACCATTATTTTTTCCTGTATAGTTAAGTCCAGTAGTCATTCGTGTATCTTCATATCTATAATTATAATCTACAGGAGTAGAAGCATATTTATGCCCACCACGGGTTATCTTACCATTTTGGTAGAAAAAATTAGCAGATACTTCCTCTGACAACCTAGCTGTTATCGCGGCACGATCAGTTTGACCTTTACCAACCCACCAATCAGTCTCAGAACCATTAGGATAATCATTACTATGACTTCTCTTATTTGAGTATTCTTTACCTGCACTAATCATAAAATCTTCACTTGCAAGAGTTACGTTGTAATCCTTGTAATAATTACCGATAGTACTCCTTGTCGTTACACGTTCTTTACCACTTGGCCTTTTTGTAATAATATTAACGACACCACCCATAGCTTCTGCACCATATAAAGTTCCTGCCGCACCCTTAACTATTTCTATACGTTCAACCATAGAAATAGGAATAGAATCAGCACTATTATAGTTTTTCAAATTCATAGGAATACCATCTACCATGACTAAAGTTCCTCTATCAAAACCACGAATCACAGTACGTCCAGAACTAAATCCAAATTCTTGCCCAGCATCACCATAGCCTGTACTAGATAATCCCAATTGGTTATCAATAGCATCAAAAACATTTTTATAGCCAGCATCTTTTATCTCTTTATCTGAAATAATTGTTGTGGACGCCGGTGTATCCAAGTCCCTTGTTTCCATTCTTTGTGCCGTTACGACCATCGGGTCTAACGTAAATGCTTGATTTGGTTCTTCAGCGTGTACTACAGTACCCCCCCAGATGACATTACCAGTTACAAGTGCTACCATCAATGCACTCTTACTCGTACTCTTTTTCAACATACTCAACTTCCTTTCACAACTTTTTATATTATTGAAATAAAAGCGTTTCCTGTACCCGTTCTGTACGGCCGCACAATACTTTACTTTTATTTGCAACCAGCAAATAAAAATACCTTTTGCCTAAGACAAAAGGTATTTACAACTTAACAGAATATATAAAGCTGATAGATTACCTACCGTCTCACGCAGTAGTAAATTCAATAATCATCAGGCAGTTCTTCTGACTCAAGTTCATAGCGCATTCAAGCCTTCCCAGATATTAATCCAGTGGCATAAATTTGAATTAGCTCACTATTACAGCGACGGGATCGTGCGGGAATTACACCCGGCTTCTCTATTAAGACCTACGTCACCTAATGATAATATGCAGTTATAATATAAAATTATATATGAAAAGATTTAGTTTTTCAAGTAAATATGACTATTATATGCTATTTGGTTTAAACATATTTCACTTTTCTGCCTATTTATTATTAACAGTATCATCAGTATTCTTAACAGCCTGAGTACAAATCTCCAGCATAGCTTCTGCAAACGTTTTTTCAGGTACAGGTACAAGCTCACCGTTATTTATTTTACTTTCCAGCTTCGTTCCTTTGCTGCCATAAACCTCCATTTGTTTTACCCCATAGGTTTTAGATGCAACATTGAACTGCATTAACATTTCGCAATACTGTACTTTTTCTTTTTTTGCAAGCTTTTCTGCATATGTTTTATTCATTTTCTTCAACAAATCTTTATCTGTAAAAACTGTTTTCACAAAAACATTAACTATATTTTTATCTACAACTCCATTTTTAACTTCTTCAAAATGAAGCGAATCCATATCATATGCATAAACACCCATATTATTTTCTAAAACAATGGACCAACGTGCTGCTTCTATCTCTTCTTCTGTAGGCTTAGGCATCATACTGATTTCCCAATTCATTGGGTTAGCAGCCTTATTCTCTTCAGCACTAACTACAAATGAAAATAAGCACATCATACAAAGAGCTAACAACATTATTATTTTTTTCATAAGATTACCTCCCACTTTAAACATCAAACATCCAAATTACGCACAATTCGCAAAATATGCTCCTGCGATAAACTGCGAAGGCTATAATAAGTTGCTCCCATTGCTTTGGCAACAGCTTTGGCCACACCCAGTTTAATAAAATCTGTTTCAGTATCGATAACAACGGAGGTAATTTTAGCCTTCCGAATTTTTTCAGCTATTTTTAAGGCACATTCTACCGGATCGCCACCGTTTTCTTCTATGGCATTAGCTCTGCCATCAGTTACTAAAATCAGAATCGGTTCTAACTCGCTGTCTTTTTTATTCAACATTCCCAAAGTTAAAAGCGAAGTTGATAAACCGTCTGCTAAAGGAGTTTTGCCGCCAGTAGGCATTTCTGCCAAACACTTTTGTGCAAGATCAACGCTGCGTGTTATAGGCAGCAATAATTCAGCCTTTTGCCTGCGAAAAGCAACCATACCAACACGATCACGTTTCTGATATGCTTCCTGCAGCATATAGAAAATAGCACCTTTTACGGCCCGCATCCGTTCACGAGCTCCCATTGACCCACTGGCATCAACTGCAAATAAAAATGTATTGCCAATACGTTTTTCGCGTACTTTTTGCCGTAAATCTTCACTCTTAATATTCAGGGCGCAACCGTTATCTTCACGCAGACGCTGAAACGGCGCAGCAGCCCTGATTGTAGCATCAAAAGCCAAATCTTCCACTTTTATTTTCGGCATTTCAGCCCTAACATAACGCCCTTGTTTAAGATCTGTTTTAGTCGTGCTGCGTTTGCCACTGCCACGACGGACATTGCGATCTTTGCCTAAATCCAGAACCATTTTAGGAAGTTTAAAATTTTTATCAATATCTGCAATCTGCTCTTCCGGTGCTAACTGATTTTTGTCATTGTCAGGAGTCTGCTCTTCTTTTTCTTTGTCGTCATCCTGATTCTCATCATCGTTGCTGTTATCTTCCTCATCACCATCGTCTTCATTATCATCAAGCGGCGGTGGCACCAACGGTGACTCCTCTGAGTCTTCATCATTATCCTCGTTTTCATCTTGATCCTGCTGTTCATTCTCATCAGGCTGTTCTTCTTCCTGCTGCTCCGGATCTTCCAGTTGTTGTTCTGGTGGCTTCCGCATACGATGTGGCAGCACAAACATGGCAGCTTCTTCCACATCCTTAGGTAAAACATAATTTCTTTCCGCTAAAGCGGCTATAGCTTTAGCGGCTTCCAAAAGATAAATTTCCGCTCTATGACCGGCACAAAAAGCCTGTGCGCACATTTGTGCCGCCAGCTGCATCATGGCTTCCGATACTTCAATCTCTTCTACAATGCTCCTTGCCAAAGCAATCTTTGCCGCTAATTTTTCTGTTTCATCAAAATAACTGTTTCTGAAGCTTTGTATATCAGAACCACAGGCAAGAGAACGTCTAATTATTTCTGTGCGTATTACCACATCCTTCTCACTTTGGGAATCAACATACATACCAAACCTATCTAATATATGACCTGGCAGAACTCCTTCTTCGGGGTTCATTGTTCCAATAACAGTATACGATACAGAATGAGTAAAAGAAATGCCATCACGCTCAACCTGATTGATACCAGAAGCGTTAGCATCCAAAACTGCAGTCAGCAATTCCTGCCGCAATAAATTTGCTTCATCAATATACAAAATATTACCTGTAGCTCTGCTTAATATCCCAGGCGAAAATCTGCGTTCACCTTTACTAACAGCATATTCAATATCGATACTACCAAAAAGCATATCTTCCGTAGCATTAAGCGGTAAATCCACTATCTTCTGTGCGCCAATAATCTCTTTAGCGGCGCGTACCAAGGTGGATTTAGCAGTCCCTTTTTCACCGCCAATCAAAAGGCCACCTGCCTTTTGATTTACTAAAGCGATCTGCAGCGCTTTTTTTAACTGCTCCTGCCCAACTACTGCCACAAAAGGATAAATAGCATTAGTCAGCATTTATAACGCTCCTTTAGCCCCAGAGGACAAAATACTTTCAACCTTATCCCAATCCAATTGTCCTTCTTCAAAAGGACGACGACGCATACGATGCGGCAATACTAATTTGGCAGCATTTTTTACGTCTTCCAGTTCCACTTCTTTGCGTCCATTAAAAGCCGCCAGTGTCAAAGCTGTTTTAATTACAGTAATATCGGCGCGATGCCCGTCAACACCAAGTTCTACAGCTAATTTAGCAACGGTTTCCAAGAGTTCGTCGTTGATATCTACCTGAGGCAACAAGCTGCTGGCCTGTGTAATTTTTGCAGCCAGTTCTTCCTGATCATGCTGATAACCGGCAATAAAAGTATCGGCATCCTGCTCATAAGCCAAACGACGTTTAATTACCTCAACACGCTGCGCGGGATCATGCTCACCTGTAACAACTACTGACAAGCCAAAACGATCCAAAAGCTGCGGGCGGATGTCACCCTCTTCAGGATTCATTGTACCAACCAAAACAAAACGAGCCGGATGAGAATATGAAACGCCTTCACGCTCAACTGTATTGATTCCCATTGCTGCAGCATCCAACAATACATCTACAACATGGTCATCAAGCAAATTTATTTCATCCACATACAAAATATTACGGTTGGCTTGAGCTAAAATGCCTGCCTCAAATTTTTTCTCGCCATGCTTAATAGCATGTTCAATATCCAAAGTACCAACAACGCGATCTTCAGTCGCGCTTACAGGCAACTCGACCACACGCATTTTTACGGTATCGGCAACTAATTTATTATCCTCCGTATATTTAGATGCACAATCTTCGCATAACAGATTGGGATCTGCCGGATCACAATGAAATTTACATCCATGTACTGCTTCCATAGCCGGCAGTAATTCGGCCAAAGCACGTACTGCTGTTGACTTGGCAGTACCTTTTTCACCCTTTATTAAAACACCGCCTAATGCCGGATTGATTACATTTAAAATCAAAGACATTTTCATATCGTCCTGACCCACAATTGCTGTAAACGGATACACTGCTGCTCTTTTCACTATAATTCCTCCTAAAAGCTAATATTAGTAACCTATATCCATAAGAAAAAGATCACAAATAACTTACTATATTATACTAAACCATATACCACGTGTATAGTCAAATTCTAAATACTGATAATTTCAAATTTATCCGATAAAATTTTACCTGAATTTTCATCCCATTCAAATAATAAAATAGCCTGCTTACCGTTATAACTCAGCTTGGTTTTGCCATTTTCGATAACAACGCTCTGACCCACTGTCATATCCATCCATTCTGTTACACCAGTCTGATTACACACAAGCATTGGCAGTCCGGTGACTTCTGAACATTTTTCCCATGCTCCTAAAGGATTACCACAAACCGCAGTTGGAGGCCAAGCTGCTATATCAATAATTATTTGAGCTCCTTTCTGCTGCATTTTCTGTGCGTGTTCGCTATACCAGGCATCAGCACATACCAAAGCACCTACTTTAACATTACCGCAATCTACAGGCTCCAGCACATCAGCCCTTGAAGCCCATGCTTCAGCACCGCTCCCATGTGAAATAAGTTTACGGTGTGTTCCACAAATATTCCCTTTAGGACCAAAGATAATACAGGAATTAAAATTACACTTCAAACCATCATCATATTCGCCGCATCCCAAAAACAAAAATAAACCATAAGCTTTGACCAAGGCTAATAGATGGCTTAATTTAACAGACGGCTGTTTATCTACTTTTGCATCAGGGTTTAATTTGTAAAAATAATACCCCTGCACTGCCGTCTCAGGTGTAACTACCCATTTTGCTCCATTATCGGCAGCAATTCGAACTGCATTCTCTAACAATTCTATATTTTTATGTTCAGGTCCCCGGCTGATTTCTAAATGACATAGCGCTATTTTCATAAAGTCTCCCTTTAATTAAAATTTTCTGGATATACGGCTTTGGCAATATCTTCTACAGCATTAACAGTATATTGTGAAACTGCTAAAACATGAGCTGCTGGAAGCATTATAACATTTTTACCAGCTTTTGTAGTTTGATAAGAAGGATTAGATAAAATTTCTGCTTTCATCTGCACCGGGTCATGCTTGCCATCGTAATTCCATACAGGTATCACAAAAGCATCTGGATTTAAACGTACAACTTCTTCCTGAGACAAAATCCCAGACTGAGTATAATGTAAATCCTCCGTAGCGTCTTTGACATTCGCATAACGGCAAATATCCATAAAAGAACTTTCAGGTCTGTAAAAAACTCCGTTACTTCTAATGAATACAACTCTTTTTTGCTCAGAAGGTTTTATGCTACCAACTTTATTTTTAACAGACTTTAATTTACTATCCATTTGCCTGATTAATTTTTCAGCATTGGCCGGCTCACCAACCAATACAGCAATATCATTAATGGCCTTTTTTATTTCCTCCATATTATTAGGAGTTTTATAAACATATACCTTTAACCCCAAGTCCCTCAATGACTGAATCATTTCCTGCTTAAAAAAATCAGCCGCAATAATAATATCCGGATGCATGGCAAGCAACGCTTCCGCACTATTTCCATAAGCTCTGTTAGGTATTGATTTTACTCTGTCTACTATATTTGAAATTTCAGGATCATCTGCTAAATAAGTAACTGCTGTTATTCTTTTTGAATCAACTAAATCTATAAGAATTTCATCTGTACTTATCGACAGCGAAACTATTTTTTCTGGTTTTTTCTCAAAATTTATTACTGTTCCTGTTGAATCAGTAATACTATATTTATTTCCTATTTTATCATTTTCAGTGTTTTTTTCAATTTGGTTACTGCATCCCATACAAAAATTATAGACGAACACCAGTAAAATAAAACAAATTATTTTTGCTATAATATTTTCATCTTTTTCTAAATATTTTTTTATCATTTAACATCAACCTTTAAAATTACATATGAACCGAAGTAATTACTTCGGTTCATATGTTTGTTTTTTATTACTATGTTATACCGAAGTATTCAAAATCCGATTTGTTAGTTCGTTGCTCAAAAATTGTATTCCATGCCTACAAGGAAATTACGACCTTCTCTCGTATACCATCTAGTCGGTTCAACTGCGCTAGATCCAGATTGCTCAGAATAAAGTTTATCAAACAAATTATTAACTTTCACAAAAGTTTTTATGTTTTTATTAACTTTATAATTTATTCCCAAGTCTACTACCCAATAATTTTTGCATGGGAACATATAATCTGGCTTATCCTCACCTTTTCCAAAAATGCCTCTACCTACTAAACCAACATCTAGCTTTTCATTCGTATAATTAACACCAATATTAATTGAGTCTTTTGGCAAGTATCCTCCATTCATATATGTTGTAATTCCATCTTGCGTCTGTTCAACATTTAAATGAGTATAGCCGACAAACATATTGAACTCTTTTGTAAAAGTCTTAGTTAATTGCATATCCCATCCAGTTAGCTTTTCTTTAGCGATATTTACATATTTTTTTATTGAAGAATCATATCCAATCTTATTATCTGTTTCTGTTTTATATACATGTGCCGTAAAATTAAAATTATCATCAAATTTATGGTTTATACCTAATTCTATAGTATTACCTGTTTCAGGCTTTATATTAGGATTAGCATAAGTACCAAAATAATTATAATATACTGGAGTTACAAAAAACTTTCCATAAGATATATATGCATTTGTTCTATCACTAAAGGTATAACCTAAATTAAATTTTGGGGTCCATTTATCACCAGCTAACGAATGATTATCATATCTTATACCAGAAGTCAGTAATAGGGCATCTGTTATATTCCATGAATCCTGTAGATAAATTGCCTTACTATTTAATGATTCAGAAGAAGCAGCAGAACTTCCTGTATTATAATAAACATCATGCGTATTGTACTCACCACCAAATACAATGGTATTATTATCACCTATTTGTTTAGTGTATTGGTCGCTAATTATTATAGACTTCACATTATTTTTATAAATACTTCCAAACTCGCCTCTACGATCTACATCACGCTCAAACCTTTTAATGACAAATTGATTATTAGAAGTTTTATCAATTTCATGTTCATAGCGAATTGTCCAATCTGATGTATCATGTTTGCCTTTAAAAATACCTCCACCATAAAAATTATCCAAATACATAAAATCAGACTTATAAGCATCATAAGATAATGTAATATTGGCTTTTTTACTTATATCGTTAGTGATTTTAAAGCCAAAAGTTTCTGCGTTTAATGATTGTGGTATAGTTTTACCATCACCATCTTTTAAGTTTCCCATAATCTGTTTATTGGCATAAACATTGTATCCCCATCTATCATTACGACCTTCATTTAAAAATTTATATTGTTCCCTTGATGCCGTACCAACAGCAGCTGAAAATTTTGTATGCTGTCCATCAATTTTTCTGGTTATTATATTAATTACGCCGCCCTTTGCATCTGAACCATATAAAGTACTAGCTGTACCTTTTAATACTTCTATTTTTTCAACATTATCCAACGCTGAAAAAACAGTTGCCGGGAATGTAGCTACGTTAGCTTGATTAACACGTACCCCGTCAATAAGTACAACAACACTTTCTGAACCATTTATTCTCAAAGCGCTGGACATTTCATATCCAGAACGACCATAATCTAAAATCTGTACTCCAGGAACATCTCTTAATGCATCTTGCAAACTTTCATAATGTTGCCTTTCAATCTGCTCTTTAGTGATAACATTGACATTGGCATTTGTTTTAAATGATTCAATCGGTGTTCGCGTGGCTGTTACTACCATAGGATCTAACGTAAACGCTTGATTAGGTTCTTCAGCGTGTCCTACAGTGCCCCCCCAGATGACATTAGTACTTGTCAATAAGCCCATCAAAACTACTTTTACCAAACTCTTTTTGTTCCTTAACAATTTACATCTTCCTTCCACTTTTCAAATTTATAGCAAACAGCTTTACGTATCCAATCTTTCATGGTCATACGCAGCTTAAGCTAACATTATATAAGCATTTTAAGTAACAAAAACAATTTGTAAAACTTACAATGTTAGACCGGAGTAAAACTCCGGTCTATTAATTTGTTACTTAAAATGTATATTCCATTCCAACTAGGAAATTACGTCCCGGAGCACTCCACCACTGCTCATCTGGATCACTGCTCCAGTTATATCTAGCATTCGAATGTTCTGCATAGAATTTATCAAAAATATTATTAACTTTTACATATGCTTTAATCGTTTTAGACACTTTATAATTCAACCCTAAATCCCAAACCCAATATGTCGTGGCCGGGAAGAAATTATCAACAGCATCCGCTGTCTGCGGACCAGGTCTATCAATAATACCTTTGCCTAACAATGATGCACTAAATTTTCCCTCATCATAATCTACACCAATATTCCACGCACCTTTAGGAACGTAACCGTCAACGTTGGCAGCTCTTTGGGCAGTTGCATCTACTATTGTATGTGTATAACCTACAAAGGTCGAAATATTTTTATTAAATTGTTTGCGTAACTGCATGTCCCAACCTCTGGCTTTTTCATCACCAACATTAGTATATTTAGGAGCTACGTAACCAATACGATCTTTAGAATTCCTCCAGAACATATGTGCTGATGCAACTAATGTGTCATCAAATCTATGATTAATCCCTATTTCTTTGGTAGCACCAGTTTCAGGCTTTATATTGGGATTACCGTATTTGGAACTATATAAATGCGTTGGCGTAGGAGGGATAAAATATTCACTATAGCTTACATAAACATTGGTTTTATCATTATTAAAGTTATAACCTAGATTTACGCTGGGAGTAGTATGGTTACCGAACCCGGAATTTTTGTCATGACGTACTCCGGCAGTTAATTTTAATTGGTCTGTGATATTAAATTGATCCTGAATATAGACAGCTTTATTAATCAACTTCACGCCATTGGCAGTAATCACTTTATCATGACTATATTCAAATCCCGCGGAAACGATATGTTTATCATCAAAATTCTTAGTAAATTGATCAGAAATTCTCATAGTTCTGACTTTAGTCAAATATGCGTTAAAATTTGTATCATAATCTAAATTGATAAAAGATAATTGATTTGTAGTCGTATCATCAAATTTACTGTTTAAAATAAATTTATAGTTACTATTATCTACTGATCCAGGTTTTAAACTTGGTTCCCATAATGCGGTATACTTATAATCAGCTTTATATGAATCATAAGTAGCTGTTAAATCATGCTTTTCTCCAAGTTTCTTTGTAATTTTAAAACTGGTACTCGTAGCATTTGAATAGGCTGGAGTCGTTACTCCGCGTCCGTCCTTAAAATCACTGATTTTATTTTTACTGACATAAGCATCCCAAGACCAATCTTTTTCTTTTCCCTGGTGGTTTACAGCATAATTTTCTGTATTAAAGCTTCCTAATTCGGCAGAAATTTTAGTTTTTATTCCCTCAGGTTTAGCTGTAATGATATTAATAACGCCACCTTTTGCATCAGATCCGTACAATGTAGATGCAGAACCTTTTAACACTTCAATTCGTTCTACGTTATCCAGATTTTTCAGCATTACAGCGGATATTTTATTATTAACATTATTTATTTTTACACCATCTACAAGAACAACAATTTCATCAGCACCATTAATTTTTAAATTATTACTGTTATCATAACCAGCTACACTATAATTGCCAATGTATACTCCCGGCACCATACGTAATGCTTCAGACAGATCCTGATAATGTCTTTCTTCAATTTCTTTTTTTGTAATTACGCTAATATTAGCATTTGCTTTAAAAGCCTCAACAGGAGTACGAGTTGCCGTTACAACCATTTCATCTAAAAAGAATGCCTGCTGTTCTTCAGCGTGGCCTACCGTGTACCCCCCCAGATGACACTCCCAGTTATAAGTGCTGTCATCAGTGTACTTTTGCTTAAACTCTTTTTCAACATACTCAACAACTTCCTTTCAAAATTTTTTATCATAGAACAAATCATCTGTGTCCAATCTCGCATGGTCACACAAATAATTGATCCAGCAAAAATAAAAATGCCTTTCTCCCAAAAACAGAGAAAGGCATAAAAACACCGGTGTTAAACAACAAAGGCGCAACCTCCCATCGCTCGCAGGAATATTACTTTATTAAAACAGGCAGTTCTTCTGGCTCAGATTCAACGCCTTCGCTGCACCTTCCCAAGGTTATCCTCAGTGGCATTTGCAGCAGGCTCATCTTTACAGCGGCGGGACCGCATCGGCTTATACCGATTTCTCTATTAAGCTTGCGCACCTGTTTTTATATTCAGTTATTAGAATTCTCTACTACTTATTTGCTCACTTATATGATATAATGTATTATATGGAATTATTGTAAACTATATAGTGACTATATTGTCAATATATTTTTCATTTTTTATTGAATATTATTTAAATATTTTAATGGAGATGTAATAATTATGAGTAAGAATTCGGAAAGTTTTTTTACCGCCGGTGAACTGGCTACTCTCTTTAACATACCAAAACAGACATTGCTTTATTATGACAAAATGAACCTTCTTACGCCTGAATTTATTGCGGAAAACGGCTATAGGCATTATTCTTTAAAGCAGTATTTGACACTTGAAGTTATTGTTAATCTACGAAAACTTGATATTCCTATTTCAAAAATCAAAGAATATATAGAAAATCGCGATATAGATGCATTTGATAAACTTTTATTAGAAAAAAAATGTGAATGTGATGAAATAATTGAAAAAAATCTAAAAATAAAAAACAGCTTAAATACTGTGTTTGCCCAATTGGAGAAAACGCGCAGCAGCAGATTAAACCAAATAACTTTAGAATTTCAAAAAGAAAAATACTTTTTTATCAGCGACCTCAGTAAAACCAGAATTGGTAAAAAAAGAATCGAAATCATGGCCCATCATAACCAAAAAGCTTTTTCTAAACAACATTTTAAAGAAAAAAATATCGGCTGGATCATAAATAAAGAAAACTTTTTCAGTACTGATAAAGCCAATATAAACAACGCCTGTGCATTTTTTTCTGCTGTCAGTCCTTCTCATGCAGGAGCAAAATCCTGTATCAGCAGGCCTGCTGGTCTTTATCTTACTTTACGGTTTAAAGGCACATTCTACAGTCGGGCTTCAGAACTTGCACAAATGTTTAAAAATTTTGCCGCAACCAACAATTTGCTTATTGTCGGCGATTTATATGTTTCTCCTCTAAAAAATCACTGGGTAACATCGAATCCAAATGAATACATTAATCAGATATCCATACAGGTAGAATACAAATAAAACCGGCTGAGCCAATGTCTCAGCCGGTTTTATTTAATCAGCTCGCTCTTCTATTTCTCCCTCAATATCCAGGAGCAATTTCTGCAGCTCTTTTTTAGTTTTGGACTTAGCGTTCCACATTTGTCTTTGCTCCGCCTCTAGCAGCACTTCTGCAATTCTGTGCAAAGCCCAAGGATTTACTTCTTCCATCCATTGCCGTATTTCTGGATCAAGTGCATATTTTACTGCCAAATCTTCATACATCCAATCATCCATAACATCGCTGGTCGCATCCCATTGGTAACAATGTGCTACATAATTACCCATATCTGCCGCACCTTTATATCCATGCTCTTTCATGCCATTGATAAATTTGGGATTCATAATTTCACCGCGAAAAACCCTTTTGACCTCTTCTTCTATAGTACGAACGACTACATGACTTTGATCTGTACTATCTGCACAATAAGTTCTTGGCATTTTACCGCTGCAGCTACGAACACCAGCAATTAATCCTCCATGGTAAGAATTAAAATCGTCTGCGCTCAACAAATTTATTTCTCTATTATCTATACCCATAACAGTAGCATCAATTCTACTCAACCGGCGTTTAAACAAATCCGGCATATAGGCTCCATTCTCACCATCGCCATAAACATGTGCCCCCCAACGAACATAGACTTGTGCCAGGTCATCGATCTTTTCCCAGTTTTTTTCTTCAAGTAAATACGCCACTCCTGCCCCATATCCACCAGGCGGGCATCCGAAAATACGATGTACAGCCTGTTTTGCGGCCTCTTCTTTTACAATTCCCTGCTGCTCAAGATACTCTATATCTTCTTTTAAATGTTTACTGATATAATTTATTTCATCACTTTCATCTAAACTGGCAGCAAGCTTTACTGCTTTATCTAATAATGTAACTACGCAAGGCATACTGTCACGCATCATTCCTGTAATCCTTGCTGTAGCATCAATACGCGGCCTTTTAAGCTCAGCAATGCTCATAGCTTCCAAGCCAAGTACACGGCCACTGCCTTTTTGCCATATTGGCCTTATTCCCAAAAGATATAAAAACTGGGCAAAGCTTACGCCGTGAGTTCGCATATCCGATCCCATCACCATGCCAATAGTTTCCGGATATTTCCCCTCGTCGGCGATATATGCTTCTATCACTCCATCCGCTCTGGCTTTACCTACTTCCCATGCTACTTTTGTAGGTAATGTCTGTGGATCTACACCATAAAAGTTCCTTCCAGTTGGCAGCACATCAGCTCTGCCATTAGTTGGAGCACCGGCCACAGAAGGTTCAATGAATTCTCCCTTTAAACCTCGAAGAGTATTATTTAATTCGTCTATTGTTTTCGCAAGATTCGGTACTAAATTACTGCAAATATAACGGCAAACAGTAGAAAACCGATCTTTTAAATCATCGGACATCACTGAATAATTCTTCTTTTGCAGCAATTCAGGTATATACTCAATGCTAAAATCAACTTCTGCCAAAGTTTCCAAAATATCAAGGCTTTCATTACGTATCTTATCTGCCAATTTACCATAAGTTAAACCTAGTTCAGGTATTTTTTGCGCACTGTTTTCCAACAATGTATAATAGTCGAATCCATAATGCTCTGCAAGTACTTTTGCTAAAGAAGGCACTGAACCATTTTCAAGTCTGCTCATCGCCAAAAGATACTCCAGCAAATTTTTACCTGTCGGAGGTTCTCCTAAAATATGCAGCCCCACACGTATTTGCATATTTTTAATATCTGTAAGATAGTTATGCAACTTACTAACATATCCATCAAAATCGTTATCTTCTTTGATATCGTTATTAAGATTACATTCCGCCGCTTTTTTCCTTATTAATTCGGCAGTATCACCCAATTTATCCTGTTCATTATCTTTAAAATCAAGATATTCATCTAGCAACGATTCTAATTCAGCCATGTTGTCATAGAGCCCTGATGTACTCATCGGCGGGGTAAGATAATCGACCAGACACGCAGCACTACGGCGCTTTGCCTGAATTCCTTCGCCGATAACTGTAACTATATAATGATATAAATTGGGCAAATCTCCAATGCAAATGTCCGGGTAACAACCTTTAGACAATCCTGCTGCTTTACCTGGAAGCCACTCGACAGAACCATGTGTGCCAACATGTATTACTGCATCAGCCCGCCATATTTCTTTTATCCAATAATAAAAGGCCAGATAATGGTGGGTTGGAGGAGCTACAGGATCATGATAAATTTTACCGCATTCTTCTCCAAAACCACGTGGAGGCTGAACCGTAATAATAACATTACCATTTGCAAGTCCCGGTATCAGTAATTTTTCATCATAGTTAAAAACATTGCCAAGTGGCTCTCCCCAAGCTTCAGTCATTTTTTCTCTAACATCTTTTGGCAAATTATCAAATAATTTTTTGTATTCTTCCAAGCCAACTTTGCCTAATGCTCCCTTAATCTGTTTATCCGTCATAAATCTTCTATCATTAGTAGCACAGGCAATTACCTCTTCCATAAAACACTTACTGTTTTCAGGAATATGATCTATTACATATCCTTCCCGCTTCAATACAGACAAAAGCAGTCTTACACTTTCAGGTGAGTCCATACCAAGAGCAGTGCCTATATTTGAATTTGTTGGTGGATAATTATGAAAGACGATTGCAATTTTTTTATCTTTATTTGCTTTATGCCTTAAAGCCGCCCATTTGGAAGCTTTACTTACAAGCCGTTCTATTCTTTCAGCCATGGGCACATAATAAATTATATTATCTTCATCTCTGTATTTTCCAGCAACCGGAACACTATGCAGAGCGCCATCAAATTCAGGCATAGTTATGCTTATCGCAACTTCAACCGCACTCATTCCCTGAATATTCTCCCGCCATTCTTCGGTAGAACGCATTAAAGTATATGCCTGTAATAATGGCACATTTAAATTTTTTAGTACACTTAGATCCAGGGAAGCAGAAGCTGTCAGAGAAAACTTGATTGTATTTATTAAAGCATCAATTATAGTTTTACCATCTTTAATAAAGTATTTGTTTACTGCTTCTTCGAGACCTGGAGCACCCATTTCCGGATTTTTTACACCATGGCTGAATACAGCAATAATATTAACTTTTTGCTTGAAACATTCTTCTACAAGTGCTTTTTGATAAACCAGATTATCCAGCAGCCATTCATTGCGATAAAAAATAAGTCCTATGGTTGGATAATTAGGATTACAGAATTTTTCCTGATATTCTTCTAAAGAAGTATATACTTTATCGGCATTAGGATGATAAATACCATTCCAAAGCATTTGCTGTGGTTGATTATATTCTAGCTCCAGGGCGCAAAAGCGCTGTAAAAGCCACAACCATAAATTTTTAAAGTTTTCTATGCCTCCATATACACTGTATTTGGCTGTTAAAACATGATCATCGGCTTTAAAAATATTGCTGGCATTGCCCTCTGCTTCGCCACCGGCATGGATCTTAAATGCGATATCTCTCTTTTTCAAATAATCCAGTGCTCCCTGAAGGTAAGGTGTTTCTAACGTTACCCCCATCCACTCTATAATAACTACTTCGCTTCCTTCAAGCAACTGTTCCCAATAACAGTCCCATAAGCATCCTTCCGTTACTAAATAAGCAGCACCTTCGTCTTTTAAAATATTATCTTTTCTTAAGCTATTTAATGATTTTTTTGCCAATGCATAATAGCCATCAGTATTACTTAAAATAACGACTTTTGCCATTTATTTCAGCTCCATTATTATAATTTATATCATTTGATTAGTTCTAATAATAGCTATAATAAACTATATAGTCATTGTATTGTCAATCAAAACAAAAAGAATCTCCGGATTGTTTCCGAAGATTCTTTTTTTTATCTAATCTTTCAATAGCCCTTTATCAGATGCTCGTTACTCATATCAAAAATATTGCCATAAGCAGCATTAGCTATACCTTTTATTGCATAGACACAATTTTGTGTCGCACTATACAGATATCTATCCGGGATATTCTTTATATTATTTAAACCTCGAAGTCCCTGCAAAGCCGGATCATTAAAATATTCCAGTTGAAAATTTCTGCTTGCTTCCGTTGCCATCTGACGTGGAGCCGAAACCATAAAAAAATCAGGATCACAAGCTACGACTAATTCTTTGGGAACGAACTGCCCATTATATAAACCCATTTTAGCAATACCATTACATACGCGGGCTTTACTGCACAGTTCATCAAACATACACCCCTTACCGCCATAACTAGTCATCTGTGAGACAAGCATGCCAACAGGAACTGCTTCTTTTCTATTTTTCAGCTCTGACGCAATTTCATCCAATTGGCGGTCAATTTCAGTTATTACTCTGACCCCGGCATTTTGTTCGTTTACAGCATCAGCAATCATTAAAATAGTTTTCTTAACTTCATCAACAGTATCTGGTCCTTTACACACGATTACACTAAATCCCAAATCTCTGTAGCCTTGTATCATCTCAGGCTTCGTCCATGTAGAAGCAATGATAAGATCAGGTTTAAGTTTTAAAACTGTTTCAAATGGGTAAAAATATAACTTTACCGGTATTTGCCTGCTTTCTTCTACTATCCAGGAAATGCCAGGATCCGGCGCTGTTTTATGAACGGCAACCAAGCGGTCAGGCGGAACTAGCCCTAGCGTCATTACATCAAACCCTAACGAGAGAGTTAGAATGCGTTTTGGTTTTTCTGGCAATTCAACGATTGTACCTTCATAATCTCTGATAGCTCGCACATTCCCATTATTCATACTAATATCAATTTTGTCCGAGGTGCAGCCGGCTAGTAAAAAACTTATGAATATAAATACCAAAAACTTCTTTAACATATCTCTTTCATCTTAGTTGGAAAATAGCTGTATCAAATTTTTCCTGATTATAAGATACATCTTTCTTCAACTCAGTAAAATCTGTCTGCATATCCAATGATAAAGCAATTTTTTTTAGCCATTGCAACAAATTTTGCATTCCATATGGTAGTGATGCAATAATGTACTTTTGTCCCAACATTTCCTGTAAAAATTCAGCAGATGCTAAACCCAATTCCGGATATACAACTAAATTCGAGGCCGCCTCTGGTAATTGACTAATTTCCTTACTTTTACGTTCAGACTGTCTGATCATATCTGCCTCCGAAAATTTTATTGCTGCAATGAACAGGCAGCTCCAAACGCAACTGTAAATTGCGGATATTTTAAAACGCTTACATCCGTAAATAGTTCGTCTTCAATAGCTTCTGCCAAAGCTGTATTATTTGCTGATCCGCCGTCTAAATATACACCTTCAACACTTTCTGTTCCCATCATCCCAGCAATACGTCTTGCTATAGATTCATGTAAGCCCTTAATAATTGACTCTTTAGGTGTCCCCTTTGCCAAGAGTGAAACTATCTCGCTTTCAGCAAAGACGACGCAGGTACTGTTTATTGCGGCAGCAGACACGGCCTGCTCAGACAGTGCTGCAAATTCATAAATAGAAGTATCTAAGATCCTTGCCGCCATCTCAAAAAATCTGCCAGTTCCAGCAGCACACTTATCATTCATTTTAAATTCTAATAATTTTCCATTAGCATCCAATTGTATTATTTTAATATCCTGTCCGCCAATATTAATAATAACTTTCGCCGCAGCTCCGCTCAAAAGATGTAGCCCCAGAGCATTAGCAGAAACTTCATCAATAACTTTATCCGCACTATTCATAAGGTTTTTGCCATATCCTGTAGCCGCAACTCCCAAAATATCATCCTTAGATATATCAAGCTCCCGTATACCTTCTTCGATCACTTTATTTGCCAAAGCTTCCTGTCCCGGAGCTGTTGGTATCGCTTTATGCCAAATCAATGTATTATTCTGAACAAATACTACTTTTATTGCGGTACTTCCCAAGTCTACACCAACTGAGTATTGCATTTACAGTCCTCCCTCTTACAATGTTTGTTTAAATGCTTCCAGCCTTGTTAAAATATTCTGGCTGTCTTCTTTTCCATAGTCAGTTTCTATTTTTATAAACTTCAACCCGTGCTCTTTTAATTTTCGTTCTATAGTGATTGCTTCAATATCATATGGATGACACCCTTTTAACAAATTAAAAATTACTCCTTTAATATTATATTCCTTTGCTGTGGAAATTATATTGTTCACACGCCTTGAATTATCAGCAAAGGTAGGACATACACAGGCTTTATGATATCTTTCTGCAATGGCTCTTAACATTCCATATTCGGAAGTATCATTGTAAATTATTCCCCCTGGCATAATTCTTTCAGAGGAACAAATATCATCGGCTGTAATGCTCATACCAGCCTGCTCAATAAGCTGCAGAAGCTTTAAGTTAGGAAATATAATCGGTGAACCGGCAACAAAGATCCTGCTGCTGTTTTCCTGTTTTTGCTGCCGATGTAATTTTTCTATGGTTCTATTTACCTGACCTGACCATACTTCCAAATTATCAAGCATAAAGGTATTTGTAATTGCAGTATACCAAACTCCCGATAATTGACCGCTGCGCTTCAATTTAGTTAATTCATCCATTATTATCCAGATATTCATAACTTTATTAATGGATTCCTGTAATTGCTTTGGTTTAAGTTTTTTACCTGTTATTTTTTCTAAAAGCTGTTTCAAACAAAATATTTCTTCAAGCCATCTACTTTGACTTTTTTCGGTCTCTTTCAAATGCGGCAATTCCAGGTAATGTACATTCTCTGTATCTTGCTGCATTATTTCTGGCAGTTTAACAACCCAGTCGCAGGTAGTAGGTAAAATAACAGCTCTGTAATCCGCAAAACTTTCCTGTTGTAAATCAAAGTTTCCCATAAATGATTTAAGCATCGGACACATTAGTACCGGTAGATAAGAAGCCGCCAGACGCTGAACGGTATGTGAGCCTCCGCATAATTTTACAGGATGCAAATCAAACGCATCAAAAATTTCGAAAGGAGCCTGAATACAAAATAGACCTGCCAATGGTTTTTCCACTCGCATCTGAAGTTTTCGAGCTGAAAATGGGCTAGCAAGCAATTGTAAAAAATATTCATATTCTTCTAAAAAATCTTCGCGGCTTTTAAGTATTGCGATTTCCTGTAAATACTCTTCTTCAGTTTTTTGCAGTACTTTCTCATAGCGTCTTTTCTGGCGTTCATCAATAAAATTTAATTTATCATTCATTTTTTCTACCAACTGCCTTCTTAAATTTTTTAATGAAATAATCTCTGGACGAAATAAAAATATTTTTATTAAAAAACTGCAGCTTCAAAACATTATTTTCAGGACAGGCCTGCATACACTGAGTACACAAAATGCAGTCTTCTGTCATCACCATACCGTTCTTTTTTTCCAAGTGAACTTCACGTATATCCATTGGGCATACTCTTTGACAGTTTCCACAGCCGCTGCATCCATCAGCCCATTTAACAAAACGTACAGGGCTTAATTTATTAAACAGGTGAATCAAAGGCAGCATTGGGCAGACCATACAAAAAAATCTATCTTTAAAAAAACTACCTACAATTGTTATTGCTGCAAATGATACACTCACTATAGAAATGATCAGCGTTGACCAATTACTGTACTCAAGGCCAAATCTTCTTATATCACCTGCAAAAATCGGCATAATTGGTCTGGCAGGGCAAATTTTACAAAATAAAATATAAAAATCGCTTGATAACCCTAAAAAAGCAATCAAAAGCGGAACTACTAAAATCACTGCTAAAAAAATATATTTTATCGGTTTTATCATTGTCCGCACAGTCCACGAAAATTCGATTTCCCTTATTCCCATTTTTTTCCGCAACCCACTTAAAGCATCCAGCAAACTGCCAAAAGGACATATCCAGCCGCACCAAAATTTTGAAAGAATAATAGCTGAAACTGCAAAAATTAAAAACCATAATAAATTTTGCAGTCCAATATAGGTAAAGATTCTGTCATAAGCTGCAATACCGAAGATTCCAACTCTTTGTAAAAACATCAGAAAACAATAACCACCACAGCCTGCAACATAAGGACAGGCAAAGCAAGGCAAAGCATATCCAAGATTGATGCCTATACGCCCGCCATAAGTTAAAATCAAAAAACTAAAGGCCTGCACTAATAAACGGATCTTATTTATAAGCATTCTTAAAAGGCCTCCTTAGATAAGCAAAAATACCAACAGCGCTGATAACGCTTATAACAAAAAATAATACTATACCCTGTCTTATGTCCAGGTATCCATAACGCGAGTCATAAACATTTATATTTAACGTGCTGGTTATTTTATTACCATTTTCTTCATCTTTAATAATGAATATAATACTTTTTGACCTGTTATCAGTCGTTACTGTAAGCGGTTCAGCTTTAGCAGCTGTATAAGTAAAAGCTCCGTCAGCATTCAATCGCAGTTTTTCTGTCTGTTCTTCTCCGTCAAGTAAAAGCCGCACTTCTTTTTCAGTTTCAGACTTCTTTAGTACACCATCATTGATATACTTAAAAAACAGTTTTTGCCCAGTTTGCGGATAGTAATTATAATCCATTTCAAACCGTGGAGTTATCAATGTCAAGTCAGAAGGTTTATATTCAGTAAAAGCTGTTTTATCCCAGCCATCGCCATACAGAGAAAAATTGCTTTGTGCTGTATAATAATGACCCTGATAATAAAGTTTTACTAAAACATTACAGGATGTACTAACTGGCGCAGCTACTTTAAATACCGTTTTCGTACCAATATTTTCTGCTTGCAGTGCTTCTATTTTCTCGCCTTTATGACTGCGGCGGAATCGATATAAACACTGCGCCGATAAAATATCGTGCTTCATAACCTGAAGATCAGCAGTTCCCTTCTTTAAAACGACTTCACAAAAAGCCGATCCATCCTCAGAATATTTTATATCGCTTTGCTGCAGCCAAATATAATTTTCTTCTGCCTGTGCGTTACTGCAAAACGATATAAAAATAGCAATGATAAAGAGAATACAGTAAAACAGACTCGCCTGCCCGTAAAAAAACTTATCACGCTTCATCATTTATTCACCAACTTTTAAAATTTATCATTCAGAAATCTTATCACTGCGTTCTTCTAATTCACCTTCCATAGATAAATACAATTTTTGCAGTTCAGCTTTTGTTTCCGGCTTAGCGTCCCATAAATTTCTTTGCTCTGCTTCCAGCAAAACTGCAGCAATACGCTGCAGTGCCCAGGGATTAACTTGATTAAACCAATCCTGCATATCTTTATCCAGAGCGTATTTTTCGGCAAATTTTTCATACATCCAGTCTTCCATCACATCACTGGTTGCATCCCATTGAAAACAATGGTCTACATATGTTGCCAAATCTCCTGCGCCTTTATAACCAAACTCTTTCATGCCATTAATATATTTAGGATTTATTGCTTCGCCTCTAAACAACCGTTTTACTTCCTCGTCCAATGTGCGAATAACGACATGCTGCCTGTCAGAGCTGTCACTGCAATAATTCTTGGGCATTTCACCTTTGATACTTCTTACGGCAGCAATCATCCCGCCACGATATGAATTATAATCATCAGAATTAAGTAAATTCGACTCTCTGTTATCAATATTACTCAATGTTATTTCCAGTTTGGACATTCTTTGAGTAAAAAGATCAGGGCGATAAGCACCTTTTTCTCCTTCACCGTAAACATGGCCGCCCCAACGCACATATACTTGAGCAATATCATCAATATTTTCCCAATTCCGTGCTGCTAAAAGAGCACTGACTCCCGCACCATGTGCCCCGGGAGGATCGCCAAAAAGTCTATACGAAGCTTGTTTCCACGCACTTGCAGCATCTACGCCTTCACTTTCAAGACGTTGTGATTCTTCAATAACATGCTTACGCACAAAATTATCTTCAAAACTTTCATCCAATTCAGCAACCATTTTTACAGCTTTGTCCAGCCAGCAAACTGCTCCCGGCAAAGTATCTCTAAACAGGCTGCTTATTCTTCCTGTGATATCGACACGTGGACGCTGCAATTCCTGCAGTGGTATAACTTCTATGTCAATAACTTTTAGGCTGCCTTTTTGCCAAACAGGTCTTACACCCATCAAAGCCATAAACTCAGCCATACACTGCCCATGAGACCGCATATTGTAAGTTGCCCATAACAAAATACCCACACTTTCAGGATAGCGCCCTTCCTCACTTATAAATTTATTGATAACATCCTCAGCCATTTGCGAGCCAATTTTCCATGCCACCGGAGTTGGTAAAAGCTGCGGATCTATGCCATAAAAATTTCTTCCTGTCGGCAAAATATCACCTCCGCCGCTGGTTGGCGCTCCAGCCGCGCTTGGTTCTATGTATTCTGCAGCGAGCGCACGTCTAAAATTACTGCGTTCTAATGTTGTAAGCTGTAAATTTGGATATAATCTATCACAAATATATCCTGCTACCAAAAGCAGATCTTGCCGGTACTGATCAGAAAGATTTTTAACAAAATCCAAATCAGTAATTTGCTTTTCCTGCAAAACGAAATCATCTTCAGCCAAAGCTCTGATCAACGTTAAGCATTCATCATTTACTTTATCAAGCAATACTCCATAACTTTTTGAACCATCCGGAAGCAGTTTACTGCTGTTATCCATCAGTTCATAATAATCATATCCATAAGCAGACGCTAAGACTTTCGGTAATGAAGGTATACTGCCATTTTCCAATTTAGTCAGCGCAAAAAGATATTCAATCAACTTCTCCCCAGCGGGAGGATTTCCTAAAATATGCAGGCCTGTAGTCATCTGCATATTTTTTAAGTCAGTGAGATATGTGTGCAATCTGCCGACATATCCATCAAAATCGTCAAACTCTATCTCTTGCACTTCATCATTCAAGTCTGCATCAGCAGCTTTTTCTCTTATTTGCCGTATCACTTCTGTAAGATCTGCATCTTTATCCTGTTTAAAATGTCCATATTCTTCCAAAGCTTTTTCAAGCTCTGCAAGTTCTCCATAAACACCAGCAAGACTTAAGGGGGCAGACAAGTAACTGATTAAACAGGCAGCGCTGCGCCTTTTGGCCTGTATCCCCTCGCCAATGTCAACTATCCAATACGGATAAATATTAGGCAGATCACCAGTACAAATGTCTGGATAACATTCGTTACATAAAGCAGCAGCTTTGCCTGGAAGCCATTCTAATGATCCATGCGTACCCACATGAACCATGGCATCAGCACCCCAAATATCACGCAACCAATTATAAAACGCAAGATAATGATGTGTCGGGGCACAATCCGGTGAATGATAAATCTTGTCAGGATCCTCTCCAAAGCCACGAGGTGGCTGCACAGTAATAAAAATATTACCGTTTAAAGTTCCAGGTATCAACAGGAAGTCATCATATTTAAAAACCTCACCTGGCGCCTTTCCCCAGTCAATTTCTAATTTTTTCTGAACTTTTTCCGGCAAGATTTGATAAAAATCCTGATATTCTTCAAAAGTCATTTTACCATCGGAATTTTTTATCAGCTTATCATTCATAAAACTACGATCATTAGTTGCATGTTCAATAAGCTCATTGATAAATTCCTGCCTGTCAGCCGGCAAACGGTCAACTTTATACCCCTGATTTTTCAGATCCTGTAAAAACAATCTTATACTTTCGATAGAATCAATCGCGCAAGCACTGCCAATATTAGAATTAGTTGGAGGATTATTATGAAAAACAATAGCAATTTTTTTCTCATAATTGCTCTTGCGTTTTAAAACAGCCAGCTTTTTAGCTTTTCTGATGAGCATATTAATGCGTTCCGGTATAACTTGCGTAAGCTGACTGCCATTCTCATCTCTTTCGTTAGTAGTCACAGGGGTACCATGAATAATCCCGTCAAATTCAGGCAAGCTGACACTATAAGATATCTCCATTGCGCTCATGCCATCAAAATTCTCATACCACTCCTGATATGTACGATATAATGTATAGGCCTGTAATACCGATACATTCATTTTCTCTAAATCATCAAGCGCACAAGCTCTGATAGTAAACAGAGAAAACTTGATCGTATTGATAAAAACATCAGCAACAGCTTTATCATCCTGAATCAAATATCTGTACATAGCGCCTCTAAAACCTTCACAGCCACTGTCACTATCAGGAGCGCTTGTAGAAAAAAAGCATAAAGGATTACAATGCTGGGTTTCAATTTCTTTTATAATGGTATCGGCAAAAACCGTATTATTCCATAACCAGTCATTTCTATAAAAAACAACAGCTATTGTTGGTTGTCCTTCTTGGAAAAAATCTTTTTTGTATTCTTTAAAATCGGTATAAATTTTATCCGCAGCAGGATGATAAATACCATCCCAGGGTAAATTGATCGGCGGTTCAGCCAAATTCTTTTCGTTTTCCTGATCCTGACTGAGCCAAAGCCATAGATTACACCAATTCTGCAACCCGCCATAAACATAATATTGCTTAATGACTTGTATTTCATGGTCTGTAAAAGCAGCATGCAATACATCTTCCGGATTACCACTCATCAAATAAAGATGTTTTATCTGCCGTTGTTGTAAAAAAGCTGATGATTCTGATAAAAATTTCGTATTTAACCCAGTACCCATCCACGGAAAAATTATTACTTCATGCTCAGTAAAAGTTTTTTCCCATACATTCTCCCAAGAGACATCACTTTGCAGATAGCAAACCTGACCACTAACTGTTTCCGGATACTGCTTCTGTACTTTTTCTAAAGCATCCTGCAATAATGCTGCTGTTTGTTCCATATTAGTGACAAATAGAATTTTTTTCATCATTAGCTCCCATTTTAATTTCTATTTTAACAGTAATTTCTGCTGTGTCTGTACTAAAACAGATAATTCGGCAAGATTATCATAAAACAGTTCATGAACTAAATAGCTCGGTTCTATACATTCGATCAAACTTTTTAAACCGCTTTCCTTAAAAATAAGATGCTGGTCAATACTTGTAACATGATGCATAATTTCAGTCATAGAGCAACCCTCTGGCACTGCTTTACAGCTGTGCTTTTGATAACTTCCTGACAAAGAACAACTTAAATGCATACCATGAATATAGTTTTTATACATACCCAAATTTTCAACAGTTTGGCAAATAAAGCTTACAGCCTCCAGTTCATTACTCAACGAAATATTAGTATTCATCAAATGTCCTGTATCCAGCATGATACCAACATTTTGTTTTTTTAATCCGCAAAAAAATCGATCAACTATTCCTGGTTCAATAAGCCTTAATCCAGGCCACCACAAATTTTCAAATAAAACAATGACATTATCTGGAATACATTCGCTAACTGCATTAAAAACTTCTATTGACGCATCTATAACCTGCGCATCGTTATAGAAAAAATCAAAAGTAAAAATTTCTTTTAAATTACAATTGCTGACATGCCAGACCAAATATTCTGGATTTACTGCCAAAGCAGCTTTTATATTATTCCTTATTATCTGAAGCCATTCTTCTTGATTTACTGCACCTAAATAATACTCTTGCAGCTGCTTTTTATCAGAATAATTTTCATTTAAATGCTTTTGATTACCATACCAAAAATCTAACCAATAAGGCCAATATTTTAAATGTACACCGATACTTTCTTCTCTATAATCAAAGGTATACGGTTTTTGCTGATATACATAAAGTTCAATCCCATCAAGCTTGTTGTTTTTTAGATAGCCCTTCATTCCATCTGCATAAGCATTTACCTCCTGTTCATAGCCATGTACAGGGCAATAATTTATAAGCTGTTTCACTTTATTTCCTTCTCTCAATTAATTTCAGCTACTGAAATATGACAATTTTCCGGCTGTGAAAAAAGTTCACCATACGCAGCACGAGCTACTTCCTGTACACCAAATACTATATCCTGCGAAGAATTATAAATATAACCCTCCCGCGGATAGAAAAACCGCTTTTCTTTTACTGCATTTAATGTCTGCAATGCAGGATCATCTAAAAATTCTTTGTTATATTTTTCAATATCAAAAGTATTGTGATCATTGTAGACTGGCATAATCAGAAGATCAGGGTTAATAGCAACCAACATCTCTTTTGTTAAAAGCTGTCCATTATGCAATCCGGCATCAGAAACGCCATTTATAACACCTGCATACTGACAAATATCATCAAAAGTACACCCCTTACCGCCATAAGATGTCATCAATGATATCAAAACGAGCTTCTTCCTTTCTTCAGGCTTAATATTATCCACCTTTTCTTTGATTTCTGCTAATTTATCATCCATTTTTGCAATCATAAGATTACCTTTATCTTCCTCGCCTAAAGTTTTTGCTATCAATTTCACATTCTCCTTAACATCAGCAATACTTTTAGGTCCCTTTACAACAACTACCTTAATTCCCAGTTCCCGTAAATTATCAACCATTTCGGCTTTGCCCCAATTATAAATAAATACAACATCCGGCTTTAAAGATAAAATTTCTTCAGCAGAAGGATTTTTTATTTTTCTAGTAATTCTATTAGCCTTATCTACGATATTGGAGCTTACAGGATCATCAGCCAAAGAATTAATTGCAATCAATTTTTCTTCAGGGAGTATCCCTAACACAATACTGTCTGTTCCCATTGCCAACGTCAGTATTCTTTCCGGTTTATGCTCTAATTGAATTATGGCCCCCTGATCATCAATTATTTCATAAGCGGCATTTTTTACATTGCCATCAGTAGAGCTTCCACAGCTAGCAATAAAAAAAACTACTATAAGCAGCATCACTGCAAAAAAAGTTTTCGAAGCCATCTTTCTCATTATCTTTAGTTCCTTTTAATATTATCTGCAATAATATTCACAAACAACTCACTCCAGGCTTTCATCATAGCTTCTACCGAAACCTCATTCAGAGCGATACTTTCTGTATCATATTCCCCAGCGATGTCACTCAATAGCTTTTCTGCTGCATTCATGACCTCATCTTTATCAAGTAATCCCCATAAAAACTGGTCCAACAAATGTATATATAAAGAAGTATATGTCAACATTACAGGTTCTTGTGCAAGCTTTTCTGCTGCTTCTAAGAAATCAGGCTTTAAGACAGCTAACTGCTGCTGGAATAAAAGCCAGATACTTTGCGTTGTTACTTGAAAACGTTTTAGGCGTCTAAATACATTGTGCTGTGTTTTAGGATTGAGCCCAGACTGTTTTGATAATGCCGCTTTAACTGCTTTAGTAACTGTTTTTCCAATAAGCTCACCCATTTTAGAATGTTTTCCGGCTCCTTCAAAATACAGCTCAGAATCTGAATTAGCAACAATTATTGTCTGGTCCGTCCCTGATCCTGTAGCAAGTCCTGTAGAATAGTTACTGCCAGCCAGCAGTTCCTGAATTGCAGCCGTCTTTGCTTCAGTACATGTAACCAATGCTCTGGCCAGCGTTCCAGGAGGCATATCTGCGTCTAGTATCAAAATAATGTTAATAGTACCCAATTTATCTGGTTTTTCCGCAGGTTTATAATAATCGGCAGGATCACCGACACGTCCTCCATTTGTTTCAATCCCGCCTGTTACTATAGCAGTAACAGTCAGTTCTTTATAAGTCAAGGATTCTATAGCCACATTTTCCATATCAGCAGCAGTTCCCATTCCAGTTACAAGCTCTGGCTCTAAGCCTATACGCTTAGCTAATATCCGCATATGTTCGGTATAAGTATCAGCTAACATCTCACACGGCATCCCTGAACCAACCTTACCATCATGGTTGAATACAGCTTTATAATTTTCATGATAACCGCCATTAAAAACCGAAGTGCTAAGTACTTTACGCGCACCCTTAAAAAACACTACAATACTTTTTTCATAACGATAAGCTGTATCGCCTGTAGACACTGTATATAATTTCATTCTAACAACTCCCGTAAAAAAAGTGTCCTCCTGCCCAGGCAGGAAGACACTAATGTTTTTTATTCCGATCATATCGGTCATTAATCTCAATCCTATCGCTCGTAGGTTATCCAGAGATCGAAAACGGCTGTTTCCAGGGATTAAATAAATACCCAGCGACGGGATCGCGGCTTAACGCACTTCTAACAACCAGATTATGAAATTTTAATGATGCCCACAACCGCCGGTTGCTTCACCAGCCATGATTTTTCTGTATAATTCATGTGCTTCTTCGCTACTTTTACCAGCAGCAATTGCTTTTTGAGCATGGATAACGGCACTCCTATATTTGGCATGCGGTCCATCAGCAGGTAATTTTTTAACATCTTTGATGTCAAATTCCATTACTTTTTTGAAAATAGCATGAATTTCTTCAGAAGATTTGCCAGCAGCTTTAGCAGCCTCTACATGCTTCATAGCGCTTTCATAACGATGTTTGGCATGCGGAGTATTCGGCAATTCGTATTTAGGATGTTCTTTACAAGTCATTTCAATCACCTCTTAATAAATTCTTACTAGACTATATTCTTATATTAGACTATATACCAACCATATAGTCAAGCTTTTTTTATTTGTCACTGCGTTCTTCCAACTCACCTTCCATTGATAAAAACAGTTCCTGCAAAGCCTGTTTTGTTTCTGTTTTTGCATTCCATAATCCACGCTGCTCAGCTTCAAGTAACACTTCAGCAATTCTGTGCAGTGCCCAAGGGTTAACTTCCTTCATCCATTGCTGCATTTCCTTGTCTAAAGCATATTTTTCAGCATATTTTTCATACATCCAGTCTTCCATGATCTCACTGGTAGCATCCCATTGATAACTTACTGCTACATAAGTTGCTAAATCGCCAGCACCTTTATAACCATGTTTCTTCATTCCTTGAATATACTTAGGGTTTATTGCTTCTCCTCTAAACCAACGCTTAAGTTCTTCTGTAAGGCTACGCAGCTGAATCTTATTTCTATCAGAGCTATCACTTACATAGTTTTTTGGCATACTGCCTTTATAACTGCGGACAGCCGCAATCATACCGCCGCGATAATTATTATAATCATCACCACTCAACATTGAAGATTCTCTGTGATCTACATTTTGAACAGTGATGTCTATTTGTGACATTCTCTTTTTGAAGCGTTCCGGTAAATAACTGCCTTCGGAACCATCGCCATAAGCATGTGCTCCCCAACGCGTATAAACCGCAGCAAGATCGTCGACTGTTTCCCAGTTTTTGGCCTCCAAAACAGCTCCTGTCCCTGCGCCGTGTGCCCCGGGCGGATCGCCAAAAATACGGAAAGAAGCCTGCCTCCAGGCCTGCGTCTTCTCCATTCCTTCTGCTTCCAGTTCCGCACATTCTTCTAAAACATGTTTGCGCACAAAATTCATGTCCAGCGGCTCGTCTAACTCTGCTATCATTTTTACAGCATCATCCATCCATGTTACCGATGCAGGCATACTGTCTCTGAATAAACCGCTGATACGACCTGTGACATCTATACGCGGTCTTTTTAAATCCTCAAGCGGAATTATTTCTAGTCCGACGACACGCAGACTTCCCGACTGCCATATAGGCTTCAGCCCCATCAGATACAGAAATTCTGCTACGCATTGCCCATGATTACGCAAATTACTTGTAGCCCAGAGAATGATACCCACACTTTCAGGGTAATGGCCCTCTTCGCGAATAAAGTGTCCTATGACATCATCACCCATCTGCTTACCAATTTCCCATGCCACTTTGGTCGGTAAAGTACGTGGATCAACGCTATAAAAATTCCGCCCAGTAGGCAAAAGATCAGCGCCGCCGCTGGTTGGAGCTCCTGACGGACATGGATCAATATAATATCCATCCAGTGCTTTCAATGCATTCTCCTGCTCCAGCGTAGTCTGCAGCAAACTGGGAGCAATATGCTCACAAATGTATTCCAACACCTGTACAAATCGTTCCCGCATATCACCCTGTAATCTAGCTGCCCAAGGAAAAGCCAACACTGTTTCAATGTAGCTCTTATCAAAATCATGTGCCTGCAGCAATTGAATAACTTCAGTAGCTTCCGCTCTCATTTCATCAAGCAGCATCCCATAGGTCTTACTTCCGTCAGGAAGCATCTTACCGCTGTTTTCCAATAAGTCATAATATTCGTAACCATGCATTTCGGCCAGAATTTTGTTCAGAGAGGGAACTTTACCGTTATCAAGTTTGGTAAGAGCTAGCAGATACTCTGTAAGTTCTGCATCCTGAGGCGGTACTCCCAAAATATGCAAGCCAATACTCATTTGCATATTTTTGATATCTGTCATATAAACATGCAGTTTACCTACATAATCATCGAAGTCTGCAGCTTCACTTTCAGGAACATCTTCATCCAGATTACATTCAGCTGCTTTGTTGCGAATCATATCCTGAATAGAGGCAAGATTAGCTTTGGCATTATCGTCATTTTTAAAATGACAATATTCTTCCAGCAGTTGTTCCAACTCTGCCAATTCTTCATATGTTCCCGAAATGCTCATAGGCGCAGACAGATAACTTATAAGACATGCAGCGCTGCGTCTTTTTGCCTGGATTCCTTCTCCGACACAGGTGATCCAATATGGATAGACGTTGGGTATATCGCCGGTAGCAATATCTGAATAGCAGGCATTTGACATAGCATTGCCTTTACCGGGAAGCCACTCAAGATTGCCATGCGTACCTACATGTATCATTGCATCTGCGCCCCAAACATCTCTCACCCAGTGATAAAAGCCTAAATAATGGTGCGTCGGCGCGCAGTCTGGAGAATGATAAATTTTCCCGGGATCATCACCAAAACCACGCGGCGGCTGTACGGTAATAAAAATATTGCCGTTTAACATACCCGGAACAATCAGTACATCTTCATATCTGAACACATCGCCTGGAGCCTCACCCCAATCCCGCAGCAGCTGTTCCTGCGTTTTACATGGCAGGCTGTCAAAAAACTTTTTATAATCAGTTTCAGTAAGTTTACCATCGGCTTCACGCAGCAGCTGCTCTGAAATAAATCTTCTGTCATTCGTTGCGTGCGCTGTAATGTCTTCAATAAATTCCTGATTGCTGCCCGGTATGCGATCAACCTTATAACCCTGCTTCTGCATTTTCTCAAGCATAAGCCTAATACTTTCAATAGAGTCTAAACAAGCAGCACTGCCGATATTGGAATTTGTCGGCGGATAATTATGGAAAACTATTGCGATTTTTTTATCTTTATTATCTTTATGCCGCAGTAAGGCCCATTTTTTTGCCTTGCGTGCCAACGTATCTATACGGTCAAGCAACGGCTTGCGATAATGAGTGCCGTCGTCCCTCTCTTCATTGGTAGAAACCGGTACCGAATGGATGATGCCGTCAAATTCTGGCATGGCAACAGCATACGACACTTCGTTCGCTGTCAGTCCAACCATGTTCTTTTCCCACCATTTAAAATCCATATAAACGTTGTAGACCTGCAGCACAGGAACTCCCAAACTCTGGATATCCTGAAGTTTCAAAAATCCTGTAACCGTAAGAGAGAATACAAATGGATTGATAAGGACATCAATAACAGGTTTATCTGCCTCATAAAAATACTGCTGTAACGAATCACTTAATTTTACAGCACCAGTTTGCGCATTCCCCATCGTAGTCGTAAATACTGCAATAATATTACAATCATGCTGTTCAACAGCCCTTATTATGGCTTCTTCATAAGCAAGTTTATTCCACAGCCAATCTTCACGTGAAAAAATAAAACCAACAGTAGGTTTATCTGCTGAATAATGCTGCTTTTGGTATTCTGACAAAGACGTAAAGATATTTTTTGATTCCGGATGATAAATTCCGTTCCATGGCAGCTGCTGTGGCTGTTCATATTTGACCTCAAAACCACAAAAACAAGCTGACAGCCACAAGCAGAGATTTTTGTAATTTTGCAGTCCGCCACAGGCAAAGTATTGCTGAATACTTTCTTTGCAGTCCGCTTCGATACCATATTCCAACAGATCATCGCCGGAATCCATGATGTTGAAAAGATGAGTAACTTTTTGCTGCTGCATATAAACAGATGCCTTTTTTAAAAAATCACAGCTTAGTCCCGTTCCCATCCAGGTAAACAGAACAAAAGCCGAATCATTGATCAATTTTTGCCAGCGATCTGTCCACAATTCGCTGTCGTTGACCTGAATAACTTCAAAAAGATTTGTTATTTCTGCAATATCTGCCGAATTGACAGCTTCCAGCATACCAACTTTGTGGGGTTCCATGTTGGTAACAAAAACTATTTTCTTCATGATACTCCTCCTAAAATCAATTTTATTTAAAAACTTCAGGATAAACAGCCTTAGCCAAAATCTCAATACTATCAGCAACATACGGTGAAACGCAATACAGACATTTACCGGGAACTTGCTGCACATTTTTATTCTTCACCGCTTTGACAGTCTGTAAAGATTCATCCTCTAGAATTTCTTTGATGCTTTGTACTTTAAGCATTCCCGGTGCATCCCATCCTGGGACGATTATAACGTCTGGATTTTCTTTAATTATTATTTCTTTGGAAATAGTAGTACTATCATCGGTTTTTAAATCCTGCAGGCAGTTTTTGATGCAGGCATACTTACACATATCGTCATAAATAGAACCTTTTGCACCGAAAGCGCCTTTGCCTGTAAGAGCGATAGCACTTCTGACATCGCCGTCTGCAATACCTGAAACTTTCTCCTGCACAGTCTGTATCCTGGTATCAAAGTCTCTGATAACAGTCTCGCCGCGTTCGGCTTCGCCCACTATAAACGCAACCTCACGAATAGTCTTTTTTACATCCGCTACAGTATATGGAGTTTTATAAACATAAACATTGATACCCATTTCCCTCAAAGTATCAAGAATATTCAACCCCCACCAATCAGCAATCAGAACCAGATCAGGTTTAAGTGCTAAAATAGCTTCCGCACTGTTGCCTTTTATTTTATTTTTCACCTGTATGCTGCGTTCAGAAATATGAGAGATACCGCTGTCATCAGAAAGATAAGTCAAAGCGGCAATCCTTTCCGGTGCAACTATATCCATTAATATTTCATCTGTGCCTAAAGTCAAAGAAACTATCCGCTGCGGCTTAACAGGCAAAGTTACTTTGTTGCCGACACTGTCAGTAACAGTATGTTTTTTACTGACTGACATTTTTTTGTCGTCAACAAGGCTCTGACATCCGCTCAGCGTAATACAAATAAATATCAGGCTCAATATAAAAATTCCTAACTTTTTGAACATCGTTTCACTTCCTCATCCAGTAAAGCTAAATAAACCTGTTCCCAGTTTCTGACGAACGGCACGATTTCTTCATGCTGTTCCAACTGTTTAAAACGCAAATCACCGGCCATTTTTTTCAGCAGCAAACTGCCGGCCGAATCTATTTCCTTTTGTGATAACAGCCCCCAATCATACTGATCCAGTAAATGTGCATACAAACTGGTCAACGTTAATATTTCACCATTCAAATTTAAGTTATACAGGGCCTGTTCAAAATTTTTATCACTTAATTTTTCATCATAATTTGTCCTGTAATCTTCCATAAGCCTGTTACGACTCATACCAAAACGTTCCATGCGCCTTATAACATCATGCATCTTCTTGCCATCAAAACCATTTTGTTTATACAAAGCTTCTTTTACAGCTGCTTTGACGACCTGCCCCAATAATTCACCGGGCTTAGTATGTTTACCGCAGTCGCTTATCATCAATTTGGCTTGCGGGTCACTGATAGCTAAAATCTGATCTGTGCCCGTACCTGTAGCCAATCCGCTCGAATAACGGCTGCCTAAAATCAATTCCTGAAGTGCCGCTGTTTTAGCCTCAGTTGCTGTAACCAAAGCTCTTGCTAAAATACCTGGAGGCATATCGCAATTAAAATACAGCATGATATTTATCGTACCCGGCCGCGGCAGTTTCTCTTTGGCTATGGCATTATAAACGGCTTTGTCACCAACACGACCTGGATTGCCTTCCGCTCCCGCAGTAACGACTGCTGTAACTCTGATACCTTCATATGCAGCTTGTTTGATTGCAATATTTTTCATAGGAACACCCGTTCCCATAGTGCTGACTTTCCCCGCATCATAACCTAATTTTTTACATAATCTGTTCATGTTTGCAAAATAACCTTCTACAGTCATCGCTTCCTGTTCTTTTGCAGGATGATGGTTGAGTACTGCCTGCAGGTCATTGCGCCAACCACCATTAAATAATGAACTGCTGAGAACATCTCTTTTATCTAAAAAATCAATAACAACAGTATCTTCTATTCGGTAAATAACATCGCCGTTTTCAAATTTTAATAAAACTTCTTTTTCCATAGCCAAGCCCTCGCTGACGGTACCTGAAAATAACAGCGTCAATATACATAAAATGAAAAAATGTTTCATAACCATCCAACCAATCCCATAATTTCAAAATTTTTGGACGATACTCTCTTGCTTTGCTTATCAAAATCGACAAATAGTACTGCTTCATCACCACTATAAGTACAAACGATTTCCCCGTCTTGAGCAACTGCGCTCTCTGCTTTACGGCAATCCATACCGTTGTTGCCTGTTTGATTAGAAAGCAGAAGCGGTATCCCACCTGCAGCTTTTGAGCAGCGTTTCCATGCCTCCTGCGGTGGACCTCCATGATTGCTGTCAGGCCAGGCGGCAATGGATACCATAAGTTCTGCACCAAGATTTCCTAAAAACTCACCATGCTCTGCAAACCATGTATCAGCACATACCAGCAATCCTGTTTGCACTTCATCAAAACAATGTACTTTAAAACCGTTGCCGGGCTCAGCCCAATTTTCTGTGATCCATTTAACAATTTTAACTTTATTGTGCTTGGCGATCACCTTTCCCTTTTGATCAATAACTACACAGCTATTATGAGGCGCAGTATTATCTTCCTGTTCCCCGCAGCCTAAAAACAAACGCACGCCTAAATCTGCGGCAGCCTCCTTAAAAGGCTCATAGCTGCCATTAGTAATAGAAGCAAGCACATACTTTTTCTCACTTTTTACCATAAAATACCCTTGCAGCGCCATTTCAGGCGTCAAAATCCATTCTGCACCGGCCGCAGCAGCAATCTTCATGCCATGCAAGATTTTTTCTGTATTAGCGCTTTGCGGACCGCCACAGAAATCAAAATGTAGAAATGCTATTTTCATAATTAACTCCAAATTAGTAAAATTGCGGCAGCACAGGTAATCCCATGCCACCGCTAATGAAAGGAAGCTATGTTAGAACGAATACTCTATGCCGACCAAAAAATTACGCCCTGGTTGTGAGTACCACCCAATTCCACCAGGCTGACGCATATCGTAAGTCATATCAGTATACATTCTGTCGAAAATATTATTCGCTTTCAAGAAAATATTCATCCCTTTGATCGGCTTATAATTCAAAGCAACATCCATTGTCCATATATTTTTAAAAGAATCAGCTACATCATTTTCGTAATTTTTATTACCTGGGCGATCTACTACACCTTTTACAGTCGCAATTCCATTGAATTTACTTTTTTCATAATTAAATGATAAATCATATTGCCCTTTTGGAATGTACCCATTGCGGTTAGCATTAGAAGCAGCGCTTGTAGGTGCGATGTAAGTATGGGTATAAGCTGCCGTAACACTTAAGTTTTTGTCAAATACTTTTGTTAACTGAACGTCCCAACCTTTAATGCGTTCGGCACCAGCATTGTAATATTTCCATGTATCACTATTAAATCCAATAAGATTGTCTGAATCCGTCTGATAATAATGAGCTGCAAAAGTAGTTTTATCGTCAATGCGCGTATTTAAACCTATCTCTTTTGTTTCTCCTTCTTCCGGATTTAACTTTCCACTACCATAAAATGGATTATATAATTCATATAGATACGGAGCACGGAAAAACTCTTTATATGATACATACATTGTCGTAATATCATTAAAATCATAAGCAATAACGCCACTGGCAGTAGTTTTATTCCCATATTCGGAATGTTTTGATAAACGTACGCCGGGTGTAACAGTAAAAGCACCGAACTTCATTTTATCCTCAATAAAAAAAGCCTTATTATCTACAGTACCAGTCATGTTCGGAGTATATTGATCCTGATACTTATTCATTGCATCTTTATAATAATCATAGCCACCAACAATAGTATGGTTACCGTCTGCATAAGTTAACTGATCAGAAAAGCCCCAAGTTTTTTCACGCATCAGCCACAATGTTGCCGGATGATTGGTATCATCATCTAAATCTGAAGTACGTGAAAAAAATGACAAACTATTATTTAATTTATCATTAAATTTATAATTAAATGACACTGCATATTTCGTATTATTTTTACTGCCATAAGTCATACCACCAGTGAAAATGGTCGGTCCCATCATATCAGAAGAAGTCTCAGGACGCCCATAGTCTAATTTATATTTGGAATAGCTAAAATTAATATCTGCTTTATCACCGAATTTCTGACCAATTTTTACGCCATAACTCTCGCTGTCAATCATATTGCGCGTATAATTTCCATGTCCATCTTTATAGTCTTTCATTTTGTCCTTTTGTGCATTAACAGTCCAATATAATCCAGCTTTAGTCATACCTTGATTATAAAAATTATAAGTCCTTTTTCCATAACTGCCCGCAACTGCGGAAATTTTACTGCTACTTGATGCTGCATTCGGTTTACGAGTAATAATATTGATAACACCACCAACTGCATCTGAACCATACAGAGTAGAAGCAGATCCTTTTAAAACTTCAATTCTCTCAATATTATCCATATTGCTTATTTCTGAAGGCTGAAATACGCTAAATGTCGATCCATTAGTGTTTGCACGCATACCATCAACTAAAACCAGTACATGACTAGTGCCATTTATGTACAAATAATCTGCCGAATAATTAGCGCCAGTTGCGCTATAATTCTGAATAGTCACACCAGGAACACTGCGCAGTGCATCACTAACTGTTTGATAATGCTTGTCCTCTATTTCCTTACGCGAAACAACATTAACGTTAGCATTAGAGTCAAAATTTGACTGCTCAATTCTTCCTGCAGTTACAACAATCTGATCCAAGTTAAACTCACTTATTTTACCTTCTTCAGCATGTACTGCTGTGCCCCCCCAGATGACATTACTACTTACCATTAAACCCAATAGAACTTTGTTTACCAAACTTTTCTTCACAATTCATCAATTCCTTTCCTAAATAACGCCTATTTTTATTTGCTCAAAATTGCCTTGCCCTTTCTTTAAAGGTCGCAAAACATTTTGCCAAAACAAAATAAAAAACCTTCTGCGGCTGCGGCAAAGGTTTAAGGAAACAGGAAAAGAAAATGACAGGCAAACCTGTACTTTTCCTATATTTCCACCCATCTCTCGCAGGGAAATATCAATTATTTTAACAGGCAGTTCTTCTGACTCTGGTTCATTGCTTACCTTGCCTTCCCAAGAATAAATTCTCAGTGACATATTAAGGCTTGCTCACCATTACAGCGGCGGGACCGTACCGGTTTTGCACCGGTTTCTCTATTAACTCTTGACAAGAGACCTGTTAAAGTATTTAATTGTATATAGAACTATAAATTTAAAAATAATTTATTACTAACTATAATTAAGGCTAAACTATATACCTATAGTAGAGTCAATAAAAAATTTAAGGAGATTTAAGCAATGACAGAAAAAATATCAGAAAACTATTTTTCAATCGGTGAATTCGCCGGTCTTTTTGGTGTTTCCAAACAGACATTATTTTATTACGAACGTAATAATATCCTTATGCCTGCTTTAATAGAAGAAAATGGTTACCGTTACTATGCTTTAGAACAATATTTTATTTTTGATATTATTATTAATCTGCGCAAACTTGGTGTTCCATTAAAAAAAATAACAAGTTATATACAAAATCGTAATATTGATGATCTGCAAAATATTTTTTCCGGTAAACAAAATGAATATAAACTCCAAATAGATATTATGAGCCGTAATATACTCAATTTACAAACAAAAATAAATCGCCTTGAAAAAGTAAAAAAAATAAAAACTGACAGAATAACTTTAGAAGAACATGAAAAAGAATATATAGTTGTCAGTAAATTTACTGACCTTAATTCTTCGATGAAAGAAAAAATAAAGCTCGTAGCCAAACATAATTATCCGTTTGCCGTCAGTGAAATTTTAAATGAATATTTAATGGGTTATATCCTTCCTTATGAAAAATTAAAAGCTGGTTTATTATCAGATATAACCTCGATTTTCACTAAGGTTTCTTACCCAGATGAATATAATAACGTAAAAATAAAACCAGAAGGTCTTTATGCTTCTATTTTTACCCCTAATGGTTATCATGTAAATTACAAAAATACAATAAAAAAACTTTTTGCCTTTATTGACTTGAATTCCTTAGAAATAGTTGGCGATTTATATATAGAACAATTACGTAATTATTGGTCTACAGAATCATCACAGCAATATGTAACTAAAATAATGATTCCTGTAGATTATAAATAAAAATACAGCTCAGACTCTTCTAGTCTGAGCTGTATTTTTATTTTATTTTGGCAGCATCCAATACCTGTTGAAAAATTTTATGTGCTTCTTCTGAAGAACGGCCTTCTGCCAGTGCGGATTTTGCATGTTCTACAGCCATCTTATAGGTTTTATGGGCAGCGTCATCGGGTAAATTATCAATATCGTAATTCATTATCTGATTAAACATAGCATGAATCTCTTCTGCAGATTTTCCTGCCGCTTTAGCCGCTTCTACATGTTTCATTGCCATTTTATAACGATATTCTGCATGAGGTGTTTTCGGCAATTCATATTTGGGGTGTGTCATAGTATCTCTCTCCTTTTGAATATGGATTTTAGGTTTCCCTATATTTATCATATGTCATATACCTATAGTAGAGTAAATACTTTGATAGAATTATTTTTTTATTTGTGCAATCGAGACCCTTTTTAATGCGCATTCGCTGGGATATGCTTCTTTAACTCCACTGCCATACCAGCGGGCAAAACAGCCGCCACCACACAATTTAAAATCTTCACACTGCTTACAAAAAAACATTGAAGTTCTGATTTGCTCCTGGACTTTCTTTACCAATATAGTATCCAGCCCATTTTTTACATTACCAATATAAAAATCTTTATTACCGACAAGGGAGGAACAGGCATAAATATCGCCTTTTGCATCAATAAAAGCAGCTTCTCCATTCATCGCATAACAGTGACCAAATTCATGGGAAGAATCAGCACAAAGTATTTTAACTCGTTCCTGTTGGGCAAAATGAATTTTATAACCTGTTAAATATGCTAACTGACGTGCTTTTTCGTAAACCTGTTCCATTGCCTTACGCATAGTTGTTTCGGAAGGCGGTTTGAGGACAGCTCCTCTTCCCTGCCCTCTCAACAGGTCAAAGCCTATCCTGCGTATATTCCCTATAAAATAAGCAAATTCGACTATGCCGGCTAATTCGCTGACATTTTCGTCTGTAACTACGCAGGTAATACCAACTGCTATATTATTACGCTTTAAAACTTCTAAGCCATATAAAATTGAATTTGTTGCTCCATCTCCGGCTTTAGTCAGGCGCAGCTTGTCATTGATATTAGGTCTGCCGTCTAAACTGACACCAATTGCAACTTTATTTTTGAATAAATATTGTGCTATTTCATCCGTCATCAATGATCCATTTGTTTGTATCTGTAAAACAGCAGTCAGGTTATTATCCTGAACATATTTAACAACAGCTTTCAAACATTCAAAGTTCAGCAGCGGCTCACCACCGCTGAACTGAATAACAAATTTTTCTCCACTGCCTGCCGCCAAATTCACAGCTTTAATGGCATCATCAACTTTAAGCATACTGCCGTCATGTTCTGCGGCATAACAGTACTTACAGGCAAAATTGCACTGACCGGTCAAGCTGAGAACAAGCATCTTGATTTTAGGAGTGTTCATCACTGCGTTCCTCTAATTCACCTTCTACTGATAAATAGATCTTTTGCAATTCTGCTTTGGTTTCAGGTTTCGCCTGCCACAGACCACGCTGATCCGCTTCCAGTAAAATCTCCGCCATGCGCTGCAAAGCCCATGGATTAACATCACACAGCCATTCCTGTACTTTAGGGTCGAATGTATATTTTTCGGCATATTTTTCATACATCCAATCTTCCATCACAGCGCTTGTAGCATCCCACTGGAAACTGTGTGCAATATAGTTAGCCATATCGGCAGCACCTTTATATCCATGCTTCATCATACCCTCGATAAATTTAGGATTAATAGCTTCACTGCGGAAAATACGTTTAGCCTCTTCCTGTACACTGTGCATGACGACCTTGCTTTTATCAGTACTATCGCCGCAGTACGAACGCGGGGCAGAACCTTTGATACTACGTACTGCAGCGATCATACCACCATGATACGCGTTATAATCATCTGAACTGAGCATATTAGTTTCATGATTATCCTCGTTTTTAATTGTTACGTCCAAGCTTCCCATTCTTTTACGGAACTGCTGCGGTAAAAACTTACCCTTGACCTTGCCGCCATAAGCATGCGCGCCCCAACGAACATACACCTCGGCAATATCATCAATACTTTCCCAATTTTTTGCCTCTAAAAGCGCTGCTACGCCAGCGCCATAAACACCCTGCTCATCTCCAAAAATACGAAAAGCGGCCTGCCGCCAAGCATCTTCTTTTGTTAAACCCTCCGCTTCTAGTTCCAGACTATCGGCAAGCAAATGCTTACGCACGTAATTTTGCTCTTCATCTTCTTCAAGTTCCCCTACCAGTAAAACAGCTTTGTCCAGCAAATTCATTACACTGGGCATAGTATCTCTAAACAAGCCACTGATCCTGGCAGTAACGTCAATACGGGGACGTTTCAATTCCATCAGCGGTATGACTTCAAGACCGATTACTCTTTGACTGCCATGCTGCCATTGCGGCCGTACGCCCAAAAGATATAAAAATTCTGCTACGCACTGACCGTGACTGCGCATATTAGCACCTGACCATAAAACTATACCAACACTTTCAGGGTATCGCCCTTCTTCGCTGATATACCTTTCGATTACCTGATCGCCCAAAGTTTTTCCTATTTCCCATGCAGCAGGAGTTGGCAGATTTCTCGGGTCAATACCATAAAAATTTCGTCCGGTAGGTAAAAGATCAGCACCGCCGCTGCTTGGAGCTCCTGACGGTCCTGGTTCGATATATTGCCCTTCTAATCCTCTTAGCAGGTTTTCTCTTTCCTGTGAAGTAAGCATCAGATTGGGATAGATATTATTACAAATATAGCAGCAGATTTGTTTGAGCGCTAACTTAAATTCGCTGCTTCCATCACATACCCACTCAAGATTTTCTAAATTATACAGTTTTTCTTCATCAAAACCGTGCTCAATCAAAAGTGCTATGATATTGCGGCTGCGGGCACGTAATTTATCTATTAAAGCGCCATAAGTAATATTTAAAGGTTCGTAAATTAAGCCGCTGTTTTCCAACAGGTCATAATAGTCAAAACCATACTGTTTTGCCAATACCTGCATCAAAGACGGAATATCACCATTTTCCAGCCGCGTCAACAGCATTAGATACTCACGCAAATTTTCGTCCTGAGGCGGTTGTCCCAAAATATGTAAGCCAATCCTGACCTGCATATTTTTCAAATCAGTAATATAGTTATGCAGATCCATGACGTAATCATTAAAAGGCTTTTCTTCATCAAAAAAAACTTCATCCTGCAAATTTGCCTGCACTACTTTTTCTAAAATCAAGCTTTGAAGTTTTTCTAAATTTTCCGGCTGAGTAGTCTCAAAATGACAATATTCATCCATCAGTTTTTCAAGCTCTTCTAATTCGTCGTAAACACCGGCATCAGTCATAGGAGGCGGCAAATGTTCTATCAGACAGGCAGCACCACGTCTTTTGGCCTGAATACCCTCACCGGTAATCGTGATAAGATAAGGATAGATATTAGGCAGATCGCCCAAAGAAATATCTGGATAACAGGTATTATTGAGTCCGGCATTTTTACCAGGCAGCCATTCAAGGGATCCATGAGTACCAACATGCACAACCGCATCAGCCTGCCAGATATCGCGCAGCCAGTGATAGAAACCCAAATAATGATGAGTGGGAGCGCAGAAAGGAGAGTGATAAATTTTGCTTGGATCTTCACCAAAACCACGCGGAGGCTGCACTGTAACAAATATATTTCCGTTCATTGTTCCGGGAATAAGTAAATCGCCATCATAGTTCATAACTTCACCCGGAGCTTCGCCCCAATCTTTTACCAGCTGCGCTTTTACGCCCTCATCCTGCAATTCAAAGAATTTTCTATAATCAGCACCACTTAACTTATTGGCAGCTGCCAGCTGCTTTTCCGTAAGCAAAGCTCTATCATTAGTAGCATTTGCCGTCAATTCATTGATAAATTCTTTCCCGTCTTCAGGTATAGTATCAACTTTATAGCCACGTTCTCTCAGCGCCTGCAAGACAAGTCTGATACTTTCTATAGTATCTAACCCGACAGCACTGCCAATATTAGAATTACGCGGTGGGTAATTGTGAAAAATGATCGCAACTTTTTTATCAGCATTCTTTTTGCGCCGCAAAACAGCCCATTTCCGTGCTTTATTTACCATACGCACAATGCGCTCGTTGATAGGCAGATAACGTACATCGCCATTTTCCAGTAGTTTTTTATTAGCTATAGGCACACCATGGATCGCGCCGTCAAATTCCGGCATCGTTACGCTGATAGAAACTTCCATAGCATTCATGCCTTCAAAATCATCACGCCAGTTTTCGTAGGGTGTCAATAAAGTATAAGCCTGTAAAACAGGTACATTAAATTTCTTCAGAAAATCTAGCGTCATTGATCGTGCACCTGTCAACGAAAATTTCATTGTATTGATAAAAACATCTATTGACGGCACACCATTTTCACAAAAATAATCTTCAAAAATTTTAATCAGGCTTGGCATTCCTAATTCTAAAACAGGCATACCGTTACTAAATACGCAAACAGCATTCATTCCTTGACGTTCTATTTCTTCAATCAATGCCGTTTGATAGACAAGGTCATCCCATACCCATTCGTCACGATAAAATAAAATACCAATAGTCGGTTTTGCAGCATCGCAAAAATCTTTTTTATATGCTGCCAGATCTGTATAAACAGTTTTAGCTTTCGGATGATAAATCGCGCTCCAATACATAGGATCTGGCAGTTCGATATCCGTTTTACCGGTCAAAATACCATTAGCATATAAAAACAAATTACGATAATTTTTCATACCGCTGTACAAAGCATACGCTTTTAATTTTTCTAAATCATTTTTTTCTATTCCGCTTACCAGTTCTTCCTCTTCAGTACCGGCAGCGTCAATATAATATCGCAGTTGATGTTTTTTAATAAATGGCAGCAGTTTTTTGAAAAAATGGGTGTCAAGTCCTGCTCCCATCCATTTAAGCAATAGAATATCTGCATCTTCTAAAAGCTTCTGCCATTCGTCATTCCAGCCAGTATTATCGGAAAGCTTAACGCAAACAGAATCATTACTCAATAAATTTTCCTGCTGCAGCTGCTGCAAAGCAACCTGCATCATTGCAAAACGTCTGTCGACATTACTTAAAAATACTACTTTGCTCATTTTCTTCCTCCACATTTCTTACTTTAAAATACCTGTTTCTGCATTCTACGCAGCAAATAAAGGAAATAAGGCGTTCCCAAAAGAGCAGTCATAATGCCGACCCTGACTTCTGCAGGTGGAATAATGATACGCCCTAAAGAATCACAAATGACTAAAAAAGCAGCGCCGGCTAAAGCACTGGCAGGCAGCAGCACACGATGATCAGGCCCCACTATCATACGCATCATATGCGGAACTACCAGGCCTACAAAACCTATATTACCACTGACACAGACAGATGTAGCCGTCGTCATTGCCGCCACAAACAACAAACCCATTCTAAATGGCAAAACGGGCATTCCAACTGCCTTAGCCTCTGTTTCACCAAGTACGAGAATATTCAGATGTCTTGATAAAGCAAGCATTATTATCACACCAATACTTACAGGGCCAATTGCCATATAAACATGTTCCCAGCGTCTGTAGTCAAGTCCGCCAACCATCCAGAAAAGATATTGCTGCAGTTTTTGTTCATTCATAAATGTCAATAATCCAGATGTCACCGCACCAAGCAGCATCCCCACAGCGACGCCGGCAAGCAGCAAAGTCATAACAGGTATTTTCCCATTACGCATTGCTAAAAATACTGTTAAGGCAACAGCACAAACAGAACCGCAAAAAGCAAAAGCAGGCATCACAAACATACTTTCCGTCGCCCAGCCCAATGCTATCGAAAGTACTGCCCCTGTCGCAGCGCCACTTGAAACGCCTATAATACCAGGATCTGCCAATGGATTACTGAAAATCCCCTGCATAACGGCTCCCGATATACCTAAAGCGGCACCTACCAAAAGTCCCACGACCATACGGGGCATCCTTATATACCAAACAACCGCCATCTGCTCCTGTGTAAAATCGTTTTTATCAAAAAAAGGCAAACCAAGCTGATAGCCAATGGCTGATAAAGTATTATGCAACGGTATTTTTATCTGCCCGCAGGTCAAAGATATCGCCGCTACAATCAGCAGACCTATAAATAATAAGAAGATAAACTTTTTGCCGGATTTTCGATTAAACAAACTTATTCCCCCTTGGCAAACAATTCAGGATAAACAGCTTTTGCAACCGCTTCTGCACTATCTGCTACATGTTGAGATGCAACGTAGCGATACCGATCAGAAACAAATTCCAACCGATTGTTTTTTATTGCCTTAATATTTTTAAATGCCGGATCATCTGCAATCTGACGCGCATATTCTTTTACATCATTATTGGAATCAAAATTCCATGTTGGCAATAAAAATACATCAGGATCAATCTCAATGATACGTTCCTTGGATAATGCATTGCTGCCCTGATCAAGTCCAGCTTCCGCCGCACCATTACGAACATGAGCATATGAAAAAATATCATCAAGCAAATTATCTTTACGCCCAATAGCGCCGATAAATGAAAATGCCATTACAACCTTTTCCTTATCTTTAGGAATTACTTTCAGCTTGCTTTCAAGTTCAGCCAGTTTGTTATCCATAGTATTTACAAGTGCTTCACCCTTAGACTTTTCACCAGCAGCAGCAGCTACGCCCAAAACCTTTTTGCGCATAGCTTCTATTGTTTTAGGACTTCCGGCAACATATACAGGAATTTTCATATCTTCCAGATTTTTCACCAAAGAATCTGGAGTAGCCGTAGAAACAAAAACCAAATCAGGATTTAATGCTACGATTGCTTCAGTATTTTCACCAACCTTATTACCGACACGGTCTGCCTGTTCCTTAGTTATAAATGTTATTTCAGGATCACCAGCCCATTTACTAAAAGCCTTAACCCTATCAAGGGTTACGATCTCAGCTAAAATTTCATCAGTCCCATAAGTTGCAGATACTATTCGTACCGGTTTACCTGCAATTTTTATATGCCGACCTTTATCATCTGTAACAACATAAGCAGCAGCAGAATTTGCTTTAGGAATATCTGTATTTTGACCGCAGCCACTGGTTATAAGCAATAAAAAAGAAAATAAAACCAACAGTATCTTTTTCATAAATCTTCACTCCTAATAGGGCAGCTGTGTTTTTATTTTTAAATTCCACAGCCGCTGCAGCATATGCCCGGCGCCACGAATACCTGCAAACGGAGCTGTCGCCAGCAGTACCTCATCTTGTACGGGATACGCAATATTACAACACCAAAATTTTTTCCCTTCACGCAATAAAACAGAGCTTTCACTACTGCTTCCAAGAATAAGCGTATTATCAGCCTGCTGCAATATCTGTTCAATTTTTTTACTGTCTTTTTCTGCCAGTAGAATTTCATCTGTTTCCACAGGCCCCCGTAAATCTTTAAGAGTGTTTTGACAGATAACAGTCAATTTTTCTGTATCTGCCCATTCTTCGCGCAATGTTTGTGCAATGCAAAAAGCAGTTGTTCCAGGAGCAGCAACAATAATTTTATCAAACCATAATTCGCCCCAGGTGCATCTGGCTTCATTAACTGCAGCCAGTAATTCTTCCTGAGTTTTTACGCATTCTTCTCGGACACTTTCCAAATCACTGGGTAATACTTCTGCAATTTTTTCCAGCCAACGTAGCGTACCTTTTAATCCATAAGGTATCCCTGCTACAACATAAGGAGTGCCATATCGTTCTTTAAGATATTTAGCCGTCTCTAGACCTAACTCCTCATTGATAACGATGTTCAACTGAGCAGCAGGAATTTTTTGCAATGTCTCAAGTTCACTCCCGGCTCCAGGCACCGCAATAACTCTATAATTTGCAGTTTCTAAAATCCTTTTAATTTCTTCAAGATCGTTTCTGCCGTTAAAATAAGCAGTAGTCGCTCCTAATAAATTAACGCCTAAACGACATTTTATTTTGATATCAGGTAAATCCAAATATTGCCAAAGCCTGATGCTGGCTTTGCTGTATCCTTCAGCAAAACCGCCGCTTAGACCGCCGCTGTCCATTCCTATTACAGAAAAAGGCAGCTTTGCTTTAGCGGCAATGCCCTCAATATCATCACCAATCAAACTGACGCTGCAGCTGTTTTCAATCAAAAGAATTGAAGGTGCCCTATTTTCCCTAATATAATCCAAAGCATCTGTTAAACATTCTTCTGTTCCATAAACGACCGCATTATTATCCGGCTGCGAGCCATGAAAGCGTTCTCCCAATCTGCTGTTAGATTTTTCAAGGTGGCGCAGGGCATAAAAATAGCACCATAGCGGCCCGTTAACCAACACCTCCGCACCTTTAATACCAGTAAAAAAAGCTGCTGCACCAGTTAAAGCACAGGTGTCGACTCTACTGCACACATTGCCCCACTCGGCTGTTTCAGACATAGACTATACCTCCTTTTTCACCACGGCGACATAAGGTTTTATAAATACAGTCCATAAACTCAATCTCTCCACTTGTACCTACAAGTGGGAGCATCGGTAAAAATATCTGTTTAATATCCTGGTTATTAGTTATTTCATGAGTTGTAAGAACTAAATCAACTGTTTCCAATAGTTGTTGACCTGCTGTCTGATCAATGATCGGGGCCTGACATTGTGCTGAAACAGCTTCGACCATTAATTTTCTTTCTTTCGGATTATAATTGTCAAACAAAATAATCGCTTCCACCTGCATCTCTAATCTGCTTAATGTTTCCAAAATCCCGGCCGGATGAAAATACATCAGCATCCTGCCAATACAAACGACGCAACGCTTTCCCTGAGTTATTTTCTTTACTTTACCGGCAAAAGCAAATAATTTATCCATTTCTTGTACTACAGCCTTTTCTGCCAAAGCTTCCTGATGCAAAAAGACTCCCAAATTTCTCAGCCAGCCGACTGTATTATCCCATCCTACAGGATATCCATCCTGCAAATAAGGAACCTCATAATTCATTTCTAACAGCTTGGCTATTTTAGTCAATCCGTTATAAGTCTGTCCGCGTCCACCGAGAATAATACTAAAAGACGCAGCTGTAACCTGAGGTAATTCATTTATAGGAACATATCCCGGAAACTGTCCAATAACCTTAATCGAAAAATATGCCAGTAAACGTTTTACCTCTTTGGCATAATGTCCCCAAGGTCCTCCGTTGTCACCAATAAGCAACGCCGTATTCTCCACTTTTGGCTGCTTATGTAAAAATCTTTCAGCAAGTTGTTCTGCTACTGCAAAATACCCTTGATAATATTCTCCATCTAAAAAACCATAACACGGAACAGTAAGAACAGGAATACCATATTTAACTTCGCTTTCCTTTCCTACTGCTTCGACATCATCACCAATAACTCCGGCCACACAGGAATTGGCAATTATCAGGCACTTCGGCCTATAAGTATTTACTACATCTTCAATGCAGGCACGCAAACGATCTGCACCACCAAAAATAGAATGTTTTTCCTGCAGCATACTTGATACCACCGGTATAGACTTCAGATTTTCAGCAGCTCCATTAGCCAAAGCTCGATATTGTGCGCTGATATCCATACTGCGCGCCACATGAGCACATGCTCTGGGACTATGAAAAATAACAGCCGCACCACTGCAGTAAGCAGCAGCCCGCCAAACTCCGGGCATACTACAGCTGCAGCTTTTTGTTTTAGATAGCATTCTTTTAGTCTTGATTGCCATAGCTTGCTACTAAATCCTCCAGTTCCTCAAATTTCAGAGGTGTAGGTATAGACAGTTCTGTATTTTTCAATATATCATCTGCTAAGTTTCTGTAAACCTGTGCCTGCTCAGAGTCTGGTGCATATTCTATAACAGTCTGTCTATTATTTTCAGCTTTGTTTACGATCACATTGCGGGGAATAAAGGCAATCAATTTAGTATTCAGCCTTCTGGCAAATTCTGTCAGTAATGCATGTTCATTGGGAGTATTTCGGCTATTGCCAATAATACCGCCAAGCCTTACTTCACCTCTTGCGGCAAATCTTTTAACGCCTTTAGCAATGTTGTTTGCTGCATACAACGCCATCAGTTCACCAGAAGAAACTATATAAATATCAGTCGCATAGCCTTCTCTAATAGGTACGGCAAATCCACCACAGACGACATCACCCAGCACATCATATAACACTAGATCCTCATCGTCTAAAACATCCAGTTCTTTCAATTTTTCCAAGGCAACGATGATGCCACGTCCAGCACAGCCTACTCCAGGTTCCGGTCCTCCTGCTTCAACACATTTGATTCCGTTAAAACCTGTATGTACAATCTGCTCAGCTTGAATATCATCTTCAGCATCGCGTACCAGATCCAGTACTGTCTGACGGCAGATTTGTCCCAAAAGCAATCTGGTAGAATCATTTTTAGGATCGCAGCCTATCTGACATACTTTTTTCCCCATTTTACTGAATGCGGCAGAAACATTAGCTGCTGTAGTAGATTTTCCAATACCGCCTTTACCATAGAATGCAATTTTTTTCATCATCCATTACCTCCATAAAAGTGAAATAAAAAAGAACAGACTCTCCCCTTTGAGAAAGCTGTTCTAAAAAATATTAGTACAAAGCCAAATACTTAACAAACGCCTTCCCATCTCTCGTGGGGAACGTACAAAGATCTGGCAGTTCTTCTGACTCTGACTCATTGCGCGCCTTACCTTCCCAGATTTTAACCCAGTGGTTTTTAAGGCTCGCTCATCATTACAGCGACGGGATCGTATCGGACTCACACCGATTTCTCTATTATGCGCAGAAAGCGCACCAGATCCAACAATATAAAATTTTATTTTACCAGGTCTACCGGAAGTAATGCCGGCATGCCATTACTGCAGATAAATTCATCAGCTTCAACTTTAAAAACATCTTTCAAAAGTTGTGCTGTGACAATCTCCTGCGGCTTGCCTTCGGTTACAAGATAGCCTTCTTTTATAACAGCAATATGATCGGAGTACTGCACAGCATGATTAATATCGTGAATAACCATAACTACCGTTAATTGTAATTCACGGTTAAGCTTTTCTAAAAGCTGCATAACCTCCAGCTGATGACAAATATCCAAATAAGTAGTGGGTTCATCAAGTAAGAGCACTTGCGGACGCTGCGCTAAAGCCATAGCAATCCATGCCCTTTGTCGTTCCCCTCCAGAAAGTGTGCTTAGCAGACGATGCTGCATCCCCAGCATATTAGTTTGCCCTAACGCCCACTCTACATGAGCATCATCTTCCATACTTTTACGGCCAAACCAGTTGCGATGTGGAAAGCGGCCCATCTCTACTAAGTCTTTGACTGTCAAATCTGCCGGAGACTGCGGAGACTGAGTCAAAATTGCCAGTTTTTGAGCAAATTCCCGGTGACTGAACTTTTTAATATCTTCACCATTAAAGGTTACATTGCCTTTATAACACGGCCATATACGGGCCAAAGCTTTTAATGTAGTACTTTTTCCGCAGCCGTTAGGCCCTATGATGGAGGTTACCTTACCTTCCGGTACTGATAAACTCAAACCATGAATGATTATTTTATCAATAATACGAATAGTAATCTCGTTTGCCTGCAAAATACTCATCAGATTTCCCTCCTCAGCAGAAATAAAAAGAAGGGAGCACCAATGAACGCCATAATTATACCTACCGGTAATTCAACAGGTGCAAAAACCACACGCGCAAAAGTATCGCTAAGCGTTACAACAGCAATACCTAAAAGCCCTGAAGCCGGCATCAAATAGCGGTAATCTGACCCTATCATCAGCCGGGCTGCGTGCGGAACGATCAAACCTACAAACCCTAAGAGACCAACGACACTGACAGCGCTTGCCGCCAATAACGCCGCAACGGCAGTCATGGCAATACGCGTAATCTCAACATTAACGCCTAACCCACGCGCCATTTCGTCGCCGAGCTGCAAAACATTGAGATAAGCAGCGCCGATAAAAGCCAACAGCACTCCTGCAATAGCATAAGGCAGAATAATACTGACGTGCGGCCAGCTGCGGGCAGCTAACCCACCAACCATCCACATTAAAGCTCCATGTACACGGTCACTATAAAAAATCATCAGGCCAGAAATGCCGGCACTTAAAAATGCAGATACGGCAACACCGGCTAAAATAATTCTAACAGGCTTGATTCCATTTTTCCAGGCCAAAATATAAATGCAGACAGCTGCAAGCATCGCGCCAATAAATGCAGCCGGTGTAATCAAGTATTCCAGGGTAGGAAATAAAATCATTATCGTAACACCAGCCAGACCGGCACCGCTGGAAATGCCAATAATATGCGGATCAGCCAGAGGATTCCGCATCACCGCCTGCAATACGGCACCTGCAATGGCAAGATTTATCCCCACCAAAGCACCAACTATAGTCCGCGGCATCCTGATATTCCAGATAATCTGGCTTTGCGGCTCTAATGTTGGATTAGATAAAATATTAATGATCTGCGCTAAACTAATATCGGCAGAACCTTTTGTTAAGCTCAAAAAAGCACCTAAAAATGCCAGCATGGCAAAAGCAGCCATGACGATAAGCCGCCAGGCTGTACGTGAAATACCAAATCTTTCGATTCTTTCCAAAGTATCCGCCTGATTATTTGTCATCCTTAAAAACCTCTGGATATACAGTTTTGGCCATGTATTTTACAGCATCCGGATAGTGCAAACCAGGATTGAGCAAGAATAATCTTTCAGGCAGCAAATATACTTTGTTATTTCGCACTGCTTCTAAAGACGCCCAGGCCGGATTACTTTTCACATCAGCACGCAGCCTGTTTTCTATTTCTTCACTGTCGCCCATAAAAGTAATAAAAATAATTTCCGGATTCTTTTCTACTAAAGCTTCCATACTATAGGGAGTCTTCTCTGGTTTTCCTTTAATAGGCGTCGCCCCTACAGCAACATTTTGAAATCCAAGCATTTTGGCAACGCAGCCGGCAATGCTGTTTTCCAGCTCAACTGTCACATTAGAAGGAGTTGCATGCATAATAACAATACGTTTTCCATCCTGCGGCAACTTTTCCGTCACAGCTTTAACCTGCTGATCCAGTTTCGCAGCAGCGGCTTCACCTTTTTCGGGTACACCATAGATTTTTCCCATTAAAATAAGTTTATCTTTTACCTCATCATATGTTTTGGGATTGATTGCAATAACAGGTATTTTATTAGACTCCAAAAGCGGAAGAAATTTCTCGTGCTGATTTTTATTAGCAATAACCAGGTCAGGCTTTAAGCTGATAAGACTCTCCATATTAATATTATAAACAAAACCGACCTCAGGTACATTTTTCATAGCTTCCGGCATTTCTCCTATTTTTGACGACGCACGTCCGACAATCTTACCGCCTACAGCATCAATCATATTCAGATATGAAGTTGCCAAGCTTACAACTCGTTCAGGTTTTTCAGGCAGTACTACAGTACGCCCTGTATCGTCAGTAATAGTTAAAAATGCTTTATCATCACTGGCAGGTTTAGTATTTTCAGCGTTTGGACCACAACCGCTAAAAACAGTCAGACACAATGCAGCAGCAAGCACTGCCCTAAAAATTTTCATTATTGCTCTCTCCCTGCAAAATTAAGAAAGCCTCCCAACGTCAGTTATCGTCAGAGGCACTCGTAACGTCTTATTGATTACCGTTTCATAATAGCATAGATTCCTACCAGCGTCAAGGAAGTTCGCTTGTTCTGGGCCTCTAACTTTGCTATAATGCATAGAGGAAACGGAGGTATTTTAAGTAATGGAAATTAATGAGATGATTGCCCGCATTAACATTTTAGCCCGGAAAAAACGCAGTGAGGGTTTGACAGAAGAAGAACAGTGCGAACAAAAAGCATTATATAAAGAATATTTAGGCTTTATCCGCGGACAGGTCAAGCAACAGCTCGATAAAATAGAAATAGTCGATGAACTGCCGTCACAGCACTGATATGGAGTTTAATTTTTCATATACTGTTTTTTACGAAGACGAATATCTGCTTATCGTCAATAAACCAGCCGGAATGCTGGTCCATCCGACAGTAAAGGAAGATGGCAGTACTCTGTATAACTATGTTGCACATTACTATAAACAACATGGATTATTACACAATATCCATCCTGTCTCACGTTTAGACCGCAATACTTCAGGTCTTGTCATTTTTGCAAAAGAACCACGAATCCAGTTTCTGCTTTCCCAGCAGGAGGTCATAAAAAAATATTTAGGAATCGTTACAGGAACATTACCAGCTGACAGTGGCATAATAGAAGCTCCAATTGCCAGAAAGGAAGGCAGCATTATTGAGCGCTGTGTTTCTCCAAACGGAAAATATGCCCGTACTGATTATAAACTTATCAGCCGCCGGAAACATCTCAGTTTGCTGGAACTGCAGCTGCACACTGGCCGTACCCACCAGATACGCGTACATATGGCACATATCGGCTGCCCGCTTTATAATGATAACCTTTACGGAACACCAGGACCGCAAAGCCGCCACGCTCTGCATGCTTATTACCTGGGCTTTAACCATCCTGCAACCGGTATTTTTTTAGAAATATCCTGCGCCTTACCCAACGATCTTTTCAAAATTATATACTATTAAAGTATAGAGTATGCTATAATTAATTACAACAAAAGACAAAAAGGAGGCTGTCCTATGCCACTAGTAACATCTGCTGAAATGTTCAAAAAAGCTTATGAAGGCCATTATGCTGTAGGTGCTTTCAACGTCAACAACATGGAAATAATTCAAGGTATCGTCGAAGCTGCACGTGAAGAAAAATCACCTTTGATTTTACAGGTTTCGGCCGGTGCCCGCAAATATGCTAACCACATTTATCTGATGAAACTGGTTGAAGCCGCTATCGAAGATACTGGTTTGCCCATTTGCCTGCATCTTGACCATGGTGAAGATTTTGAAATCTGCAAAGCATGCGTAGACGGAGGTTTTACCTCTGTTATGATCGATGGTTCCAAACATCCATTTGAAGAAAATATTGAACTTACTAAACGCGTTGTAGAGTATGCTCATAATAAAGGCGTTGTCGTTGAAGCCGAGCTGGGACGCTTAGCAGGCGTCGAAGATGCGGTTAAAGTAAACACAAAGGACGCTACATATACAGATCCCGATCAAGCTGTAGAATTTGTTGAACGTACTGGCGTTGACTCTTTAGCAATAGCAATAGGAACCAGCCACGGTGCCTATAAATTTAAAGGTAATCCTGAACTTGATTTTGCCCGTTTGGAAAAAATCACTAAATTGCTGCCAGGCTTCCCTCTGGTTCTACATGGCGCCTCTACCGTTATCCCCTCCTTTGTTGAAGAGTGCAATAAATACGGCGGTAAACTTGACGGCGCACAAGGTGTTCCTGAAGATATGCTCTTGAAAGCCGGTACCTTTGGTGTCTGCAAGATCAATATTGATACCGATTTGCGTTTGGCTATGACTGCCTCTATTCGCAAACATCTTGCTACTAATCCAGCTGATTTCGATCCGCGTCAATATTTAAAACCAGCACGCGAAGCAATCAAACAAATGGTAGCTCACAAGATGCGTGATGTTCTCAACAGTTCTAACAGACTGTAAATATAGCCGTTATCCACCCCTGCAGAAAATCTGCAGGGGTTTCTTTTTTAGTAAAATAAAATCCCGCTCTAAAAAAGAGCGGGATTTTATCTGTTGTTAATCGATCATTGGAACAGTATTTGCAGCATGCTGCATAATATTGACTGTATAATCCTTCAGTCCGCGTTCAGCCAGTTGTTTTTGAGCCAGTGACCAGGCTTCTTCTAAAGTTTCTACCGGTATCTGACCAGTCTTTTTCACTGTATCAAAGTTTTCCTTTCTCGTTACGATATAAACCGTGCTGTTTTGACATAACAGGAACAAACGATATGCAATAAAAAAGGGAATCGTAAATTTATTCCTTACAGCTTTTTCCATCTCAATTACATCATTGAAATGAAAGCTCTGCATATATTCAGGCGGATCATTGATTTCACGAGCTTCCAAAAGAGAAATAACGATACCGCCAGGTTTAAGTGCCATTTCTGCCGTATCATAGGTTTTAGAGCCCTGATAAAGATTGATATCCTTCGGAAATCCTCCTGGAGAAGCAATAACTACATCAGCCTGTCCCTTAACCTTAACTCCCTGGATCTTCATAACCTCTTTCGTGCCTTCCAGCCAAGCATCATACCAATGACCGGCAACAATACGAGCGAAATCACCATTCGTATCCATTACAGAATTCACAAGAAAACAAGGATTTACCAAAGCTGCTGCTTCGCACATATCATCGTTCAACCGATTATGATCGATTAAAGTCGTCCTTGTTTCCTGACTGATACCGGCACCTACCTCATCAGCCAATGCCAAAGCATGATTTTTCTGTATTGTTTCATCACCAGCAACTCCAGGCAGGATACTCTTTCGTCCACCGCCAAAACCTGCCATCAGATGTACAGTGATACCGCCGGTAATAATTACTTTATCTGCATCAGCAACATGTTTATCTATCCACACTGGTGTACCACGGCTCGTATCACCTACATGCACCAGGTCCTCCGCCAGACAGTCGTGCTGATATATTTTGATACGGTCTGCAACTTCCTTCCCGCAGACTGCAATATCCTCTTCTCTGGTTTGAGCACGATGTGTACCTTGTGCAATAACGATGCAAATATCTTCATCAGGCACGCCGCCTAAATTAATTTCGTCTATTACATATTTTAAAAATTCAGGAGTACGAATCCAGCCGCGTGTAATATCACTGACAATGACAGCGACTTTTTCGCCTTTGCTGACAACCTCCTGCAAAGGCTTGCTGTTGATCGGATTACGCAGTGCTTCAATAGTTGCTGCCTGAACATCATCCAGTTTAGGAACTTCATTCCCTTCAATTACCTGCAAAATATGTTCTTCCGGCAAGGAAATTTCCTGATAACCCTCACCGATACCAAATTTAAATGTTTTCAATGCCATTTCTTTTCCCTCACTTGTTTTTATTTGAACATTGGCACGGTATTTACTCCGTGCGGCATAATGTTGACTGTATAAGTTTCTGCCTTGCCCTGTGCCATTAATTTTTTCTGTGCCAGCGTCCATGCTTCCGCCAAAGTTGCCGCAGGAATCTGACCTGTTCTGCGCACTGCGTCAAAGTTTTCTGGCCTGGTAACCATAATAACAGTAAACTGCTTCGACATACAATACATATAGAAAGCAATATAAAATGGTATCGTAAAACCAGCCCGCAGTTCTTTTTCCATACTTAATTCATCATTAAACCGAAAGCAATCAAAAAAAGAAGGCGGTTCATAAATATCAGGACAATCCAAAAGAGCGATAAAAATACCATTTGGCTGCATTGCCATTTGTGCCGGTGCATAAGATTTCATTCCCTGATACAGGTTGATATCCATAGGATAACCGCCAGAAGAACCAATAACGACATCAGCTTTGGCTTTTGCTTCCACTCCCTGCAATTTCATCACTTCCTGAGTACCGGCATACCAGGCATCATACCAGTGGCCGGCAACGATACGGACAAAATCTCCTTCAGCATCCATAATCGAATTTACCAAAAAACAGGGGTTTAAGAAAGCGCAGACCTCACACATATCTTCACTGACACGATTTCCTTCTATTTTAGTCAGATAGGTTTCCTGATTCACACCGCCGCCAACTTCATCCGTCAAAGCCAGCAAATGATTATGTTTGATAGTTTCCACACCGGCAAGCCCCGGCATAACACTCTTGCGCCCGCCGCCAAAGCCTGCAAACAGATGCGTTGTAATACCACCTGTTAAAATAACCTTGTCTGCTTCCACAGCTCTCTTATCGATATACACCGGCGTGCCTCTGCTTGTAGTTCCTAAAAAAACGTTTGCCTCAGAGCCATACGCATCATGGTCAAAAACCTGTAGCCTTGCAAATAAAGCATCACCTAAAATTAAACGTTTCTCTTCATCGTCGTTGTCCCTGTGTGTGCCAGTAGCAATAATTACAAAAATATCTGCATCAGGAATACCACTGTTATTTAGCTCTTCTACAACGGCCGGCAGATAATCTTTAGTCCGCGACCAGGTGCGCGTAATATCACTGACGATAAGCGCTACCTTATCTCCCTCATGCACAAGTTTGCTTAATGCCTGTGTCCCGATAGGATTGCGCACTGCCTCCAGCGTAGCCTGTTTGATATCGGTAATCTTAGAAACGCTGCCTCCGTCAATGACCTGTACTACATGCTCTTCCGGCAATTCAATGCTTTCCATACGCTTACCGATGTTTAAATCGTATCTTTTTAAAGCCATATATGCTCTCCCTCAAAAACGGTTACGCTTCCAATACAGGCATTGTCGCCGAAGCATGTCCCATAATCGTAATTTTATAATCATCCTTACCCTGTTTGGCAAGTTCCTGTTGAGCAAGCAGCCACGCTTCTTCCAGGCTGGCAACAGGTATTTGACCGGTTTGCCTTACGAACTCAAAATTTTCCGGTTTGGTAACTAAATATGTAGTTAATGAATTTACGATACAGCGTGTTTTAAAAGCAACAAAAGCAGGTATAGAAAAATCTGCCCGTACATCTTTTTCAAACTGCAACACATCTGATTTTGAAAACCAATCTGTGAAAATAGCCGGTTCTTTAATGTCAGGGCATTCCAGTGTCAGTATCATGATACCGCCTTTTTTTACAGCAAAAACAGCATTCATATGAGCTTTGCAGCTCTGGTATAAATTCATATCCTTAGGACTGCCACCTGCCGAAGCAAAGACAACATCGGCCAGCTCCTTAATAGGTACGCCAGCCATAGCAACAAGATCCTTACAGCCTTTTTCCCATGCCTTATACCAGTGTCCTGCAACTACTTCATGCAGCTTGCCTTCAGGTGTGAAAACCATATTCACTAAAAATGCAGGGTCTAATTTTTTCGTTACCTCTACCATATCTTCATGTAAAGGATTACCCTCCAATATACCTGTCTCACAAAGAGGATTACAACCATCGCCAACTTTAGGAGCCAGCGCAATAGCATGATTGTGCATAATAGTAGCATGCCCGGAAACACCTGGCATAACAGCCTTACGGCCGCCGCCAAAGCCTGCCATAGGGTGCAGTGAAACTGCACCTGTAATAATTACCTTATCTGCTTCAGCCACATAAGAATCGATCAGGATCGGTGTGCCAAAGCTGGTCACCCCCAAATCTGTCAACTCTTCGTTGTTCCTGCTGTCATGCTGATGGATTTTGATCCTTTTTACGATATCTTTACCGCAAACAGCGATATCTTCATCATGTGTATGTGCACGATGAGTACCAGTGGCAACAATAATAGTAATATCTTCGTCCGGGACACCCGCAACATTAATTTCGCTGATAATTACAGGCAAAAACTCAGCTGTGCGAACAAGTCTTGTAACATCACTGACGATGACAGCAACCTTATCACCTTTCCGGACAACTTTTTGCAACGGCTGGCTGGCAATTGGACAGCGCACAGCAGCCAAAGTTGCAGCAGCGATATCCTCCTGTACGTCTGCCTTGTTACCATGTATATCATACAGTACTTTTTCTTCAGGTAATGTAACTTCTTGAAATCCATTTCCATAAGGGAGTTGATATTTCTTCACTTCAATTTTCCTCCTCTATTTTTACACTAGTAAATTTATTATACTCCTATTTAAGTAAAAATAAAAGACAGATGTTTACAAAACATCCGCCTTTTACCAGTTTCTGTTGCTGCTCCAAAACTCCGATCGCAGCAATGCCAGCATTGTAAATAATTCCAACCGTCCAAGCAGCATCGTTACACAAAGCACAAGTTTACCAAACCAGTTAATATCAGCATAATTACCGGTTGCCCCTACTGTTCCAAAAGCAGGGCCAACACTGCTCAGGCAGGATGCGACGGCAAAAATTGATTCTTCGATTCCAAGTCCAGTTGAAACCACCAGAAGCGACATAACGGCTATCGTCATTATATATACAAAGAAGAATCTGCTGATTGCTGCGACTACTGCAATCGGCATCACTCTGCCGTTAAAATTGACTGTTAAAAGCATCTGCGGGTGAATAGCTCTGCGCAATTCTGCCGCAATGGCCCGGCTCATTACTACAAAGCGTCCTACTTTAATACCACCTGCCGTAGACCCTGCACAGGCTCCGACCAGATACAACAGACACAGCAGCAGCTTAGAAAAAGTTGGCCAGGTATCATAATCATAAGACACATAACCTGTCGTAGTCGCAAATGAAACTACCTGGAAAAATGCGCAGCGCAAACCTTCAAAAAACTGCAGCCCACCGCTGAAAAACAGATTCAGAGTAATCAAAAGTGTTAAAATAGCGATGATCATCATATAAGACTTAAATTCACTGTCACGCCACAGTGTTTTAATCCCTCTCTGTGTAACAGCATAATACAGAGCAAAGTTACCGCCGCCTAAAAACATGATCATCGCTAATACTACTTCAATCGACACACTATTGTAATGCATGGCACTGTTATCATAAGTAGAAAATCCACCTGTGGCTATTGCCGACATCGAATGATTGATCGCGTCAAAATTAGTCATCCCGCAAATAACCAAAAAGCCAGTACCAATAACGGTAAATAAACAATAAATAAAAAATAATGCTCCCGCTGTTGTTCTGATACGCGGCAGCAGCCGTTCCTGCCCAAAGCCGCTTACCTCTGCATTAAAAAGATGTACAGATCCGCCTGCTACCTGAGGCAGTAAAGCAATAAACAGTACAATGATACCAATACCACCCAACCAATGCGTAAAACTGCGCCAAAATAAAACTGTTTTTGGTACGGCTGCCAGATTAGTAATAGCTGTAGCTCCAGTAGTAGTGAGACCAGACATACTTTCAAAAACAGCTGAGATAGGGTCCAGGATCTGCAAAAACGCATATGGCAGAGCACAGATAATACAAGTCAGAATCCAGGAAAAAACAACTGTCGCAAAACCTTCACGCAGTGATATATTTTCTTTTTCATCAAACTTTCCATATTGGACAAAGCCCAACCCTACAAAAAAAGCTGTAAAAGAAGTAATAGCAAATTCCACAAAAGAACCGTCTTCATAAAAAATCGCCAGTCCCACAGGAAGCAACAATATAGCACTCAGCGCCAAGCTGAGCCTGCCCAATAAAAAAGCTATCAGACTGAAATTCATAAAAAATACAGCCTCCAAGGACCTGCCTTTACCAGTTGCGTTTTACACGCCAGAAATCAGGTCTCATAATAATGAGTAATGTAAAAATCTCTAAACGCCCTAAAATCATTGCTGCAATAACTACTAATCTGCCAAAAGTAGATACATCTGCATAAGTAGCCGTAGGACCAACGATACCAAAAGCCGGGCCGACACTGCTCATACAGGCAGCAATAATACCCATAGAATCAAGCATCGAAAGTCCAGTCAACGAAATCAGCAGTGTCAATGTCGAAAAAACTATCATATACAAATAAAAAAATCTTGTAACATTGCCTACAACCACAGGCGGAACATTGCGTCCACCCATTTTTATACTGTAAACCAGTCGTGGATGGATCGTCCTGCGCAATTCTGCCCATGTTACCTTCAGCAAAATCACAAAGCGGGAAACTTTCATACCACCTGCAGTAGAACCGGAGCAGCCTCCGACAAACATTAAAAGTAACAGTACATAACGGCTGAAATCAGGCCATAAATTAAAGTCACTGGAAGCAAAACCAGTTGTACTGGCTATTGATACGGTTTGAAATAACGCATGTCTGAAACTGGTAGCGGCATCAAAATAACCGGTATAATACAAATTCCAGGTTATCAAAAATGTGGCGATACCAATAATCCAAAAGTATGCCTTACGTTCTGTATCAATCCAAAAAACCTTAAAATTGTGCTGATATATCTTATAATAAAGAGCAAAATTCAAACTAGCGGCGACCATAGCAATAATAACGATCATTTCGACATAAACAGTTTCAAATTCCATCAGACTTTCGTACTGATATGAAAATCCTCCTGTAGCTACAGATGCCAGCGCCAAATTCATTGCCATAAACCAGCTCATACCTGCTACCTTTAAGGCTACTGTTGTAATAATAGTAAAAAATATATAAACAGTAAAAATAACGAAAGCCGATTCCTTGATTTTCGGAAGTGTACGTTCTGCAGCCGGACCGGGAATTTCAGCGTTAAATAAATAATTAGCGCCGCTGCCTACCTGAGGCATAATCGTAATAAATAACATAATAACACCGATACCGCCAGTCCAATGTGTCATACTGCGCCATACCAGCAGGCTGTCAGGAAAGTTGCTCAACGACGACAAAGTAGTTACACCAGTAGTCGTAAATCCTGAAGTGCTTTCAAAAATTGCACCTACAGGGCTGACAAGTCCAGACAGATAATAAGGAATAGCCCCTAAAAAACAGACCAGCAGCCAGCCGCAGCCCACTGTTGCCAAAGCCTCGCGCAAATTAAGATGAGCACGTTTGTTCTTTTCACCATTACCTATCAGCGCACCACCAATAAATGCACAGATCATAAAAGAAAAGATAAAGCCCAGGAACATGTATTCCCCTAACAACAGAGCCGTTATCATCGGCACGACCATTGCTACGGCACAAGCGATGCTCAGCTTACCCAGCAGATACATCACAAGCCTGATATTCATTGATTATCCTCTACTTTCAAAAAACGGCATAACGCGTTTTACAAATTCACTCTTGACGAAAATAATAATTCTATCGCCGGCATATAATACCGTATTACCATTAGGAACTACGGCTTCATTATCGTGAACTACTGCACAGACCAGACAAGCCCGCGGCAGCTTGATATCCTTCAAACTTTTACCTATGACCTCACAGTCATCAGGTAGAATAATTTCCAACGCTTCTGCTTTTGCACCTTCCAGCAGTGAAACAGAAACAATACCGCCTTTGCGCACAAAACGCAGCACTTCGCCGGAACTCAGCAAACGTGACGAAAGTACGATATCGACACCGACCTTCTCCATCAGCTCCACATATTCGTTACGGGCAACACGGACGATAGTTTTTTTTGCGCCCAGGTGCTTTGCCATCAGTGCCAACAGTAAATTCAGCTTATCATCTTCAGTAATGCAGATAACGACATCAGCCTCGGCAATGCCTTCTTCTGTCAATAAATCAATATCTGTGCCATCACCACACAAAACAATACCATTTTCCAGCTTTTGCGCAATCAGCTGACAGCGGTCTTTATTCTTCTCAATAACTTTAACGAACAGTCCCTGCTCTTCCAGCATAGGAGCCAAAAATCTGCCGGTGCGTCCAGCACCTATGATCATAACCCGTTCTATTTTTTCATAAGTATTAACAAAAGTTTCCTCAAATTCCTTAATAGCACTTTGCTGTCCAACAAAATAAACATTATCACCAGGCTCCAGCATATCATCGCCATGAGGAATAATCATCTTATGCCGGCGAAACAGCATAGCAATCAGTATCTGCTTGGGAATTTCCAAATCTTTCAGAGGTACACCTACATACGGAGAAGCGTCGCTCATCCGCGCCTCAAACATCCTTACCTTGCCCTCGGCAAAATCATCTACATCCAAAGCAGAAGGAGTCATTAAAATATGATTTATTTCAGTAGCAGTAATGCGTTCCGGATTTAAGATCAAATCAATATTCATTCCCTGATTAAGTAAATCCTTCGCAGTCAAAGCATACTCCGTATTTCTGATACGGGCAACGGTGTGCTTGACGCCATAGTTTTTAGCCATCATACAGGTAACCATATTGACTTCATCACTATCCGTAGATGCGATCAGCACATCGGCGTCTCTGATATCCGGATCGTCCAATGTATTAGGACTGCATCCATTGCCGCCAATAGTCAATACATCCAAGGAATTTTTTACTACCTCGCGACGTTTTTCATCGATTTCAACGACTACCACATCATACTGATCTTCGGCCAGTAACTGAGCAATACTGTACCCCAGTTTGCCAGCTCCGACTATTACTATACGCATATAAATTCACCCTTATTTCCGACATTCATATAACTAGAGCAATTATATCATAAGTTTGTCAAAAAAACACCTAAATTACCTATACATACCAGTGCTGAAAGTCTTAGACACAAAGAAATCCCTGAATTCAGCAATAGAATTCAGGGATCTTTCATTTATTATATTCCACTATCTGCTTATTATTTTGCACTAAAGCTTGTCATAATATTTTGATAGGCTGGAATGTATTTTCCAAGTAAAGCAGCCAGCCCTTCCATATCGTTACGCCAATCGCGATGTAACTCACAGGCGACGCTAAAGAAGTTTACCAGCTGTACGCCCGCAGCTTCCATACGTCTCCACGCAGCATCACGTACTTCTGCATTAAAGGTACCGGAAGCGTCTGTTACTACAAAAACTTCATAACCTGCTTCAACAGCTGATAAAGCTGCAAAGGCCACACAGACATCAGTTACGATACCCGCTATAATCAATTGTTTTTTACCAGTCTTTTTGACTGCCGCAACAAACTCTTCATTGTCCCAGGCATTAATCTGTCCCGGACGTCTGATAAGTGGAGCTTCAGGAAACATTTCTATAATTTCAGGAAGTAATGGACCATTAGGGCCATTATCAAAACTAGTAGTAAGAATAGTAGGAAGATTAAAGAATTTAGCACTGTCCGCAAGCGCTAAAACATTATTCTTAAATTGAATCGGTTCAAAATCCCGAACCAGATTAAACAATCCGGTCTGATGATCAATGAGCAAAACAGCAGCATCATTTTTATCTAATCTTTTGTATTTAAATGACATATAAATCACTCCTTAACGGTCTTATTAATATTTTTATTTCTTTCAAAGATCTTTTACTACAGCGAAGGGATCCTCTTGCTAAGATTAAGATAACATATCCTGATAAAATGTACAAACGACCATAGTTAAATTAATATGTCATTTAAGAACTTATCGATAACAATAAGTTTTTAAAGTATAAGTAAGGGTTAAACAATAAAGTTTCTCCATAAAAATAAATATTCCGTTTATTCAATTTTCAGTATTTATAACAAAAAAAAATAACCATACCGTATGGTATGGTTATTTTCTAACCGGCAGCTTTCTATCCTCCCAGGCCGCTTCCAGCCAAGTACTTTCGACGTTTAAGGGCTTAACTACTGTGTTCGGGATGAGAACAGGTGGATCCCCTTAGCTATCGCCACCGGATTGTTTCAGAAGGTCTTTAAGCCTTCAAAACTATATAGAAGAGTACAAACTTTTGAGTTTGCTGTGTGTTTTTACTTCTTTTCGGCGATTCACTTTCATCGAAAACGCTCCCCTCAGGTCGCTTTTTCGATATAAGTTCAACCTTTCCTGCCATTGGCTTCGCTTGCGCTTGCCTCTGTCAGGGCGTCACTTAAGTCAAGCCCTCGACATATTAGTATCGGTCCGCTCAATACATTGCTGTACTTACACTCCCGACCTATCAACCTCATCTTCTTTAAGGTGTCTTACTAGATTGCTCTATGAGAGATCTCATCTTAAGGCTGGTTTCACGCTTAGATGCTTTCAGCGTTTATCCTTTCCGAACGTAGCTACCCAACTGTACCCCTGGCGGGATAATTGGTACACCAGCGGTTCGTCCACTCCGGTCCTCTCGTACTAGGAGCAGCCCCCTTCAAATCTCTTGCGCCCGCGATGGATAGGGACCGAACTGTCTCACGACGTTCTGAACCCAGCTCACGTACCACTTTAATGGGCGAACAGCCCAACCCTTGGGACCTGCTCCAGCCCCAGGATGTGATGAGCCGACATCGAGGTGCCAAACCTCCCCGTCGATATGGACTCTTGGGAGAGATTAGCCTGTTATCCCCAGGGTAGCTTTTATCCGTTGAGCGATGGCCCTTCCACTCGGTACCACCGGATCACTAAGCCCTACTTTCGTACCTGCTCGTCGTGTTTGACTCGCAGTCAAGCTCCCTTCTGCCTTTACACTCTTCGCGCGATTTCCGGCCGCGCTGAGGGAACCTTTGGGCGCCTCCGTTACTCTTTCGGAGGCGACCGCCCCAGTCAAACTGCCCGCCTGACACTGTCCCGGATTTCGTTACTCTCGCGGTTAGAATTTCAATACATCAAGGGTGGTATCCCAACGTCGGCTCCAGCCAGACTAGCGTCCAGCTTTCCAAGCCTCCCACCTATCCTGTACGTAATGTATCAAAACCCAATGTCAGGTTACAGTAAAGCTCCATGGGGTCTTTCTGTCCAGTCGCGGGTAACCTGCATCTTCACAGGTACTTCAATTTCACCGGGTCCCTCGTTGAGACAGTGCCCAAGTCGTTACACCTTTCGTGCGGGTCGGAACTTACCCGACAAGGAATTTCGCTACCTTAGGACCGTTATAGTTACGGCCGCCGTTCACCGGGGCTTCAGTCGAATGCTTTGGACTAATCCGAACATCCTTCCTTAACCTTCCGGCACTGGGCAGGTGTCAGCACCTATACGTCAGCTTTCGCTTTAGCAGGCACCTGTGTTTATGGTAAACAGTCGCTTGGGCCTCTTCTCTGCGACCACTCTATGCTCCATCCGCATGGGACTTCACAACAGTGGCTACCCTTATCCCGAAGTTACGGGTACATTTTGCCGAGTTCCTTAACGAGGGTTCTCCCGCGCACCTTAGGATTCTCTCCCCGCATACCTGTGTCGGTTTACGGTACGGGCGGTAGCTCTCTCACTAGAAGCTTTTCTCGACAGTGTGGGGTCAACAACTTCGCTCGCATCTCTGCTCACTCCGCATCACGCCTCAGGCTTTCAGTGCACGGATTTGCCTATGCACCACCCTACACGCTTACACATGCTCTTCCATTCGCATGCTTGCCTGCCCTTCTGTGTCACTCCATTGCTCAAACAATTACTACCGGTACTGGAATATCAACCAGTTGTCCATCTCCTACGCTCTCTGCCTCGGATTAGGTCCCGACTTACCCTGAGACGACGATCGTTGCTCAGGAATCCTTATGCTTTCGGTGGAAAGGATTCTCACCTTTCTTTTCGCTACTCATACCAACATTCTCACTTCCCACAAGTCCACCGAACCTTCCAGTTCGACTTCTACCCTATGGGAACGCTCCCCTACCCCGTATACTTTACGTATACAGCCACAGCTTCGGTTTCGTACTTTAGCCCCGGGAATCTTCGGCGCAGGGTCTCTCGACCAGTGAGCTATTACGCACTCTTTAAATGGTGGCTGCTTCTGAGCCAACATCCTGGTTGTTTATGAAACCCCACATCCTTTTCCACTTAGTACGACATTGGGGACCTTAGCTGGTGGTCTGGGCTGTTTCCCTTTTGACCACGGATCTTATCACTCGTAGTCTGACTCCAAGGCTCTACAGTATATCCATTCGGAGTTTGACAGGGTTCGGTAACCTTTACGGCCCCTAGCCCGATCAGTGCTCTACCGCCTATACTTACTACCTCAGGCTAGCCCTAAAGCTATTTCGGGGAGAACCAGCTATCTCCGCGTTCGATTGGAATTTCACCCCTACCCACATCTCATCCGAAAGCTTTTCAACGCTCACCGGTTCGGTCCTCCACGCAATTTTACCTGCGCTTCAACCTGGACATGGGTAGATCACTGCGGTTTCGGGTCTACCTACACTAACTAGCGCCCTCTTAAGACTCGCTTTCGCTGCGGCTCCGTGTCTTCCACTTAACCTCGCTAGTGCAGATAACTCGTTGGTTCATTCTTCAATAGGCACGCCGTCGCTTTCGCTTCGACTGCTTGTAGACATACGGTTTCAGGTACTATTTCACTCCCCTCCCGGGGTTCTTTTCACCTTTCCCTCACGGTACTATGCGCTATCGGTCGCCAAGTAGTTTTTAGCCTTGGAGGGTGGTCCCCCCTGCTTCCCACAAAATTCCTCGTGCTTCGTGGTACTCTGGATCTCGGCCTCTCTGCTCTGCCTTTCGTCTACGGGGCTTTTACCCTCTCTCGCTTACCTTTCCAGGTAATTCGACTAGGCCTGACTTCGATTCTGCCGGTCCTCAACCCCGAAAAGCCGGAGCTTCTCGGTTTGGGCTCTGCCCTCTTCGCTCGCCGCTACTGTGGGCATCTCGTTTGATTTCTCTTCCTCCGGGTACTTAGATGTTTCAGTTCCCCAGGTTCCCTCCCTTGCGGGTGACCATCCATGACGATGGCCGGGTTTCCCCATTCGGATATCCACGGATCAATACTTGCTTGCAGTTCCCCGTGGCTTTTCGCAGCTTACCGCGTCCTTCTTCGGCTCTTGGCGCCTAGGCATCCACCGTATGCCCTTAGTAGCTTGACTTTTCAGCTGCTAAGAAACTTACGTTCCTAGACTTTTCTCGTTAACTCTCATCAAATATAGCATTTTGATTAGAGGTTTGTGTCTATTACTACTCACTCATCATTTTCATAATAAACTGTTTGTCTCTTCTATATGGTTTTCAAGGTTCAAAAAAGAAGGCTAAGCCTTCAAAACTAAACATTAACCAACGAATGTGCGTCGACTTGAAGTCTACGAGATATCTTACTATCTCATGTCTCCATAGAAAGGAGGTGATCCAGCCGCACCTTCCGATACGGCTACCTTGTTACGACTTC